>Ga0155683_118_pt1 | contig 74857 bp, 68 predicted proteins | sample RifCSPlowO2_01_FD_107340 | JGI IMG/M metagenome (GOLD analysis project Ga0155683, IMG submission 107340) | Candidatus Nealsonbacteria bacterium RIFCSPLOWO2_01_FULL_43_36
AACGGTAAGGTAAAAATGAGTGATTTGGCTAAAAGCTTTCCTGGCCTTAATCGCCGGACTTTGCTTCGCGACATGGGTGTTTTTTGCCAAACTGGGGTGATTAAGCGGAACGGTAATGGTCGAGGCGCTTGCTATACTATTAAGAATGCGACATTATATAAGGAAATGTCGCAATTTTAAGCCAAAATGTCCAATTTACGCAAAACTTACAGCGAAGCTTACGATAAGTATGTTAAAAAGATATACCGTTTTGTCCTATTAAAGGTTAATTCTGCTGAAATAGCCGAAGATTTGACGTCAGAGGTTTTTATGAGGGGTTGGCAGTCATTTAAGGGGCAGGGGCGCGACAAAATCGAGAATATCCAAGCGTTTTTATACCAAATTGCCCGAAACCTCTTAGCCGATCACTATCGGCAAGAAGCCCGCGTCCAGTTGGTTTCTGTGGAATATGCGCCTCCTCTCCCTGACCAGAAACAGGATTTGGAAGAAATGTCGTTTATCCAATCGGACCTGGAGCGGGTCAAAGCGGCTTTAGTCAACATCAACGACGACTATCGGGAGGTTATCGTTTGGTACTATTTGGACGAGCTGAAGGTGCCTGAAATCGCCAAGATTTTAAACAAGTCCGAGCCCACGGTCAGGGTGCTTATCCACCGGGCTCTCCACGCCCTGAAAACCGAGCTTAGGTAGGTGGTGTAATAAAATAGCCGTTTTTGCGTCATAATAAGTGCAATGAAACAAAGCCAACTCGTTCGCCAACTCAAAAGTTTGCGCGAGCTCAAACCCAGTGATAACTGGGTTTCTTTTACTAAAGAAAGAATCTTTGCGGCGGAGCCCGAACTCATAGGATTGAGAGCGGGGTTGCTTTCATTTTTCCCGGTCTTCCGATATAAATTAGCCTTAGCTCCGATCATCAGCGTTTTGGTTTTGATCGGGCTTTTTGGTTTTACTCAAAATACGATTCCCGGCGATTTTCTGTTTTCCGTCAAAAAGATGACCGAGAACGCTCAAGTGACTTTCTCTTCAAATGTTGAAAAGCCGAAGACCCAGTTGAAGCTTGCCAACAGGCGCCTGGAAGAATTGACCAGAATTGCTGAAGGCAATCAAGCAAGAAATCTTGATCCGGCCATCAAAGAGTTTCAGTCAAACATTGTTCAGGCCGCTAAAGACTTGGCTGCTTTCGATATCAACGTGACAAGCTCAGATCCGTTGGTGATTAAGGAATTAGTAGCTGAAACTAAGAAATTAACCGAAAATAAAGAAAAAGTAGAATCAGTTTTAGGTACGATTATCGGCGATACAGGTGAGTTAGACAACGCTATTTTACAGATAGAGAAGCAGACCGCAGCTTATTTGATAGCCGAATTGGAAAAAAGTACGCTGTCCGAAAAGAAGGCGCAATTGTTGATTCAGGCGAGAGACGATTTTAATGCCGGCAATTACGCGACATCGCTGGAGAAGATCTGGATCTTGTTCAACAAAAATTAACTTTAAAATTTCAGGGGTCGTCATCCCAGCCACTTTTGAATATTGCCCTAAGGCTCTAAATAATTATTGATATTCATAAGATGCAGAGGATAGGTCGATGCGACGCCATAAATAATCACTAAAATCACAATTAAAATAGAATAGAAAAAATAAAAATAAAAATGACTAATAATTTAACCAAAAAGATTGTAGCGATCGTGATGACTGTTTCTGTTGCTGGCTGGATAGCTGGTCCGGTTGACGCTTTGACCGCAGCCGAGTTGCAAGCGCAAATCGATACTTTGCTTGCGACAATTGCTACGTTACAAGCTCAATTGAATCAGACTGCTGGAGGCGCGACTGTTTCGGGTTGCTCAATTACCTCTTTCACAAAGAACTTGACCATAGGAGCTAAGGGTGATGATGTCAAATGTTTACAAGTTATTTTAAACTCTGACGCCGTCACTAAAATAGCTGCTACCGGCGCAGGTTCGCCTGGTTCTGAAACGACTACTTTTGGTCCTTTGACCAAGGCAGCCGTGATCAAATTCCAGAACAAATATGCGAGCGAGGTTTTGACTCCGTTGGGATTGACGGCCGGTACCGGATTTGTGGGCGCTAAATCAATCGCGAAATTAAACACGATGATTGGTTCCGTCCCGACTACTCCGACTACCCCAACTACTCCGACTACTCCGACTACACCCGTTTCCACCACAGCGACCGTTTCTTTAGCTGCTGACACTCCAGGAGCTGCTCAAATAGCTTTAGGAGCTGTTAACGCTAATGCCACCAAAATTAAATTTACTGGCGGCACGTCAGATTACACGGTTTCGTCAATAACAATAAAACGAGGCGGAGTTTCGGCTGATGCGGATATTTCAGCCATCAAACTTTATGATGGCATAAAACAAATCGGCTCATCTCAAGCCTTGAACACGAATACCCACAAAGCCACTTTTACCAGTCTTAATTGGGTGATCCCAGCCGGGACGACCAAATATTTGACTGTGAAAGTGAGCATTGCTGCTAAAGGAGTTTCCACTGTTGGAGACGGCGTCAAATTGGGCGTTGAGTCAGCGAGCGATATCACTTCGACCGCTACCCTGACCGGGACTTTCCCGATGTACGGGAATGCTTTAACGCTCGCCGGAACTTCGGTGGGTGAGGTATTTGTTGCCACTTCAACATCTCCAGCCGCAGCTACGGTACTCTCGGGAGCTACCGAGCAAGAAATCGCGGCCTGGACATTTACCGCTTCTTCATCAGAAGCAGTTACAGTTAATTCAATAACTATTACTCACGTTGGTTCAGCCGCCGCTACGGATGTTTCCAATATCAAATTAAAATATTCTGGGGTTCAGCTTGGCAGTACAGCAACTAAATTGGATTCAGCCAATCAGGCCACCTTTGATTTATCAGGTGCTCCCTTGAATATTTTAGCTTCGGCCTCTAAGACCCTTTATGCTTACGCCGATATTGCCGCTGGTATTTGGACAGCAAGAACAATTATCTTCGAAATTACTCAGTATACCGATGTTACGGTGTACGGCGCTAATTCCGGAGGAGCGATTGATATTGCGCACGCTGATGACCAGGCTTACATTAAATCGACTGGCAATACCATGACCGTTGGTCAGGGTTCTTTGACCGTCAATATTGATGGCGCCTATAATCCCGCCTCTCAGAACTATGTCAAAGGAACTAGTAACCGATTAATTTCGGCCTTCAAGTTCACGGCTGGTTCAAGAGAAGGATTAAGAGTATCCAAGATGAGGTTAAAACTCAATAATGGTTCTGGCTCAGCGACTGATGTCTCCAATATCACCCTTTGGGATGGAACCACTCAAATAGCCGGGCCGGTTTCGTTAATCGGTTCTTATGCTACTTTTGGTTCTAATACCATTGGCTGGGATACAGTCGGCTTGTTTGATATAGCTAAGTCTACTAATAAGACCATTCAAGTTAAGGCTGATATTCCGACCGGAGCTAGCACGAACAACACTGTTGATATGGACATTGCTGCTTACGATGACATCTGGATTGATGGCTTGGATTCACGTTATGACGTTACCCAGAACACCACTAACATTGTTTTGACTTCGGGCAATGGCAATCTCCACACAGTTACCGCTGCCGGAGCTGTTACCGTTTCTCTCTCATCTAGTAATCCGCCGGCTCAAACCTATATTAAGGGAGCGAGCGCTGTGGAAATGATGAGATTCAACTTGACTGCTGATTCTGGAGAAGATATCAGCGTGTCAGCCATCACTATTGGTTTGAGAAAAACAGCCAATGGCGCCGATGCTGCTTCAGGGGATTACAGTAATGTCAAGCTCGTGAAGTTAGATGGGACTCAATTGGGTTCCACCGTTGCTTCTCCGACAACTGAAGCTGCTTTCAGCTTCAACTTGACAATCCCCGCTTCGCAGACCATCACCCTGAAAGTTTTAGCCGATATTCCGACCGGTACCAGCATGGCTGATGCTACTGTCCGACTCGTTGATGCTACCAAGATAGACAGCACCGGTGTTTCTTCAACAGCCACTTTGACGGAGACTGTTTCTTCAGTCACAGGTAACACTATGACTATAGGACAGGGCTCTCTGGTTGTTTCAGGCGCGGCCACTCCGGGCGATCAAAATGTAATTATTGGGGCCAGTAAAGTTCCAATAGTTGGTTTGGTCTTCACGGCTGGTTCAGCTGAAGATATCAGGGTAACTAGAATTAAATTAAACACTTCTTCCCAAACAGGAACGGGTTCTGGTGTCGGTTATTATGCTGATCAAGACAGTCTTTCTAAAATCGCTCTTTACGATGGCGATACCAGATTAACTTCTGAGAAAGGCTGGGATTCTTCGACAGCAACTTCCGTTACCTTCTCGGCTTCTGACTTCTTGAACGCTTCAGGCATTACTATTGCCAAAGGCAGTCAAAAGTCAATCACGGTCAAGGCCGATATCCCGTCAACTGGAGTTAACGGCGCTACGGTTGCTATGGGTATTGCCAGCTCTTCTGACTTAGCGTCAGGCATGACTGGCGGGTTAGTTGGGACAAGAGACATAACCTTTACCGGTCTTGATTCCAATTCAACTCCAACTACTACCATCAGTTATTCCAGCGCAATGGGCGGAGTCAACTTTACTACCAGCAGTGCTCCTGGCGCTATTAACTACGTTACTTTACAAAGCGCAGGTACTTTAACTCTTGGCAGTTCGGCTGAAACTCCGGATTCAAGCATTGTGGCTGTCGGCTCAACTGGAGGAATTAAAACAGGTGTCGTGTTCTTGAAAGTCAACTTCACGGCTGCGAGAGAAGATGTTGATATCAAGGCCCTTACCATAGACAGACAATTGACCAATAAGACTCAAGATAGCAATTTTGCCAATATCAGTTTATGGGATGGCGCAACTCAATTAGGAACAAGTCAGGTTTTAGTAAACTCTGGTTTGGATAATTCTTCCACCACTTATACTTTCCCTGCAGGTTCTTATTGGAGAATTCCTAAGGACACAACCAAGACCTTAACGATTAAGACCGATCTTTATGGAGTGAAGTCTGCCGATCAGTCAGGCACAACTCCTGGCGATGCTCCAACAATTTGTTTGGCTTCAAGCACGGTTGCTATCGGAGCAAGCTCAGGTACCACAGTTTCTGCCGATCGTGCGGCAATTTGCAGCAACTACCAAGTGTTCTTCAAATCGAAGCCCACGGTAGCGGCCGCTTCTTTGCCTAGCACTACTTTAGGCGCTGCTGATAAGACGCTTTACCGCTGGACAGTGACTGCCGGTTCGGATGGTTCGATTGGTTGGTCAAAAGTGATCTTTGATGTCACTGGTTCAATCCAAATTGGTTCTGATACCTATACCATTGGCGCTGGAGGCGGCGCATTAGCCACCATCAACACTTCTACCGATGGTCTTTATATGGGTACAAGCACCACTCCTGAATCAGCTATCGGCAATGCTAAGCAATTGATTGCTACCAGCACTTTGAAAGTCTACAACGTTGCCACTGGAGACGAAGTTACAGCCACCTCTAGCATGTATGCTGGAGTCGGCGGCGGTAATTCTCGCGGTGTCAAGGTTTGGAACTATTCAACAGGAGGCGCAAGGATTGCCTTTGTTCCTGCGACCGAACAGGTTATTGCCGCCGGGGAAACCAAGACTTATGAATTGAGAGGAACCATTCTTTACGCCGGAAAAGCTGGCGATTCGATTTCCACTCAGATTGCTAAGAGGGCTTCGGCTACTAGCACGGGCACCTTTATTGCTCTTGTCGCAGAAGCCGCTGATGCTCTTACTGCTTCAGGTTATGTAACTTCCACCGCTCCGACCTTTGTCTGGACAGACAGGTCCGGTGCTGGCACTAGCGGAGGCCATACCTTCAGCACTTCAGATTGGAGTCAGGAGTTTAAGGTTTCTACTTTCCCGACAGCGACTCTCAGTTTGTCTAAGTAATGCTGATTTGAGACCCCCTACATTTTCCTTGTGAGTGGTGCAGGGGATAAAAAACAAAAGGCCTCGCATTTTGCGGGGTCTTTTGTTTTATTATATAATGAATTAATGAAAAGAGTTTTGCTGGTTTTTATTTTAATACTTATCTTAGCGCCGATATCATCTTTCGCTTCCACGGCTGGAGATTTTACTGTTAACAATCAAGCTACTTATGCCGTGCCGCCGGGCACCACCAAGCTTTTAATTTTAGATTTAACTTTGCCCGGTATTGGCTTAACTTCCATTAAAATTAATAACGGGGGCACGGTCCAGCAATATCATGTTTCCCAAATTGCAGTTTACGAAGATGGCCTTTCGCCTGGCTGGGATGGCGATGAATCAGAAAGAGTGAGAAAATCATCTTCTCCTTTCTGGGATACGGAACTTATCGGCGATTTTTCCAAACTTAGAATTTTTGTTACTATAGACATCACTTCCACAACTTTCAGCGGGGCGACAATTAAGCCAGAAATAGATATTAATTCAGCGTTTTTTTCTAAATCAATTTTGAATGGTCCTACCGATAAGAAAATTATTGGTCTTGAGAGAACAATTTTAGCTGGCACAAGCATTCCTTCCATTCCTTTTTCTCCGATAGCTAAAAATAGCGAAGCTATTTCTACTTCAATTATTAGGTGGCATTTTACAGATTTATCTAATAATGAATTTGGTTTCAAAATTTTAGACAGCAATCTTAAAGAAGTGGCGCGAAAAGAGGAAGCCAATCTTTCTTATATTGATGAAATTGGCCTTGCTCCTAATACTGAGTATCCCGGCCGAAAAATTGTCGCTTTTAACGATATGGGGGAGAATTCTGTTTCAGTTTCATCAGTATTTCCGGCAATGAAAACTTTAGCCGTGGCAAAAGTTGTAGGAAAGGAAGAACCCATTTCAGTGATTACCACAACTAATGCAACAACTACGATTGATAAGGTTGTTCCCGAGCCCACTTTATTTGAAACAATCCAAACAAAAATCGCTGATATCCAGCGACAAATCAACGAGCTTATCAAGCAATTAAACGAACTGATCAAGCAGTCGGCGGCAATCGTCGCCGGAGCACTGCAAGGGTTTTTTCAATCATTTTTTGAGAAGTAAATTCCGGTTTGAGTTGGGAACCGGTTGGGTGTTCTAACATCCAGCCGATTTTTTTTGCCAGGGCTTCCGCACTCCCGGGAGTTACTAAAGAATTTTCGTTAAGAATTTCGGGTAAAGCGCCTACGCTTGTGGCGACAATCGGAATTTCGGCGGCGATCGCCTCCAGAATAATCCACGGGAAGCCTTCTTTTAAAGACGGCAAAACAAAAACATCAAACGCTTTGAGGTATTTATAAGCATCGGGGATTCGTCCGGCTAAAATAACTTTATTTTTTAAGTCGTATTTTTTGATTAGTGCCTCTAATTTGGGTCGTTCTTTGCCATCACCGATAATGATGGCAGTCGAACTGCCATCATCGAAATAGCGGAATGCTTCAATAAAATATTCTAACCCCTTGGTCTTGTAAAAATTAGCCACCGTTCCTACCAAAGCCGTTCTTCGTAAGTTACATAGAACCGTTCTATGTAACTTTTCTTGGGCTTCTTCGCGGGAGAGAAAATTCAAGGAATTTACATCAATGCCGTTATAGATTTTAATAAGTTTTTTTTCTGGAACGATTTTGTATTTAAGCGCCAGTTGTCGGTCAACTTCGGAATTGACGATGATTAAATCTTTTAGAGGGGCCGTTAATTTTTCAGCTAAAAGAATTAGCCAGTTTTTCCATCTAGAACGCGGGTCTCTGAACGCCCAGCCGCCGATGCGGTAGATAACGCGAGGTCCGACCTCCCCCTTAATGAGGGAGGTCGGACCTCTATAAATCCGGTTAGCGATGGAGCCTAAAAGTCCCGCAGTGGTGGAACATAAAAATAAAATATCGGGCCTTTCTTTTTTAAGCAAATTACGGATTTCCCAGATAGCCGCAGTTATCTGCCACGGCCAAGGCGTTCTTTTCATCTGCTTTAAATACACAGGTGACACCTGTGTATTTTCTAGTTCTAGTTTTTTAAAGAATTCGCCGTCGCCTTTGTCCGCCGTAGTCCCGCTAAGCGGGACGAAGGCGGGCGAGCCGGCCGCTACGATAACTTCGAAACTTGTTTTATCCAAAAGCCGCGCTACTTCATAAATATAACGCTGGGCGCCGCCCATCTCCGACTGGGTGACCAGAAAGAGGATTTTACGCTTGACAATTTCCATCGATATGGTAGTATAGATTATCTTATCTATTATATCTGAAAAGGAAGAGAAATTCCAGCTATTTGAAAAAAGGAGGTAAAAATTGGAAAAGAGAAAAGTCGGAATTTTGTGTCATGGCTACAACCTATTCTCTTCAGATTGGCAAGAGATTGTCTGGGGGGTTCCCGCCGTTCTTATGGGTCGGGTTCCTCGAGCCGTGTTACTGGCATTGGAAGAAAGAGCAGATATACTGGTTTTCGGGACCGGTGCTTCAGAAAAAGACGGCGTCAAAGAGGGGGAATACATTAAGCGGTATTTACTCGACCACTTCTATGACCTGCGTTACTTCGAAGAGATGAAGCATGTTGGTCTGAATGAATTCAATTTCATTCGTTCCATTAGTGTTTCAGAAACGACATCGATGAATACTGCTCAGGAAGCGCTTTGTTCCAGCCGTCTTTTATCAGCTGCCGGTGTCAATAAGATGTTTGTGGTTTCGTCGCCGGCTCATGAGCGCAGTCGCAGAGATAACTTAGTAGCGCTTCGGGATAATAAGGAGTTGTGGCCGCTTATCCGGGGGTTATCAATTGTCGCTAGTGATACCGGACCCGATCCCGACAAGGTGATTATACTGGAGCCGGCTTGGGGCGGAGCTAAGCCCGACAGGCTTTATCAGATTGTCCGCGCGATACAAGCCAAGCCTGCAGAGGAGCAACAAAAAATTATCGACGCAATTCTGGCTTCATAATTGAAAGACCTCGTATTGAACCGCCATTATCGGTCAGCCGGGCGGTTAAAAAGAAGAGCCTCGACATATTATTGTCGAGGCTTCTTAATTTAGGGAATATGGATGATAGTTGGAGCCGGGATGTTCAGAATCTCTATTTGTTTCTGCGGGCGAGTTATTTTGCTCCACATTTTCTTTTCATGTTCTTCCCGACGTCCTGGGTCGAAATTCTCAGTTTGCCATTTTACTCCTGGGACCGCTACCAGTTTTGCCTCGATAGAGTATAGGCGTTGCAATACGGCGATGGTTGCCAGCTCTTCTACGCCAGCATTTTCCGGATCGGACGGATTGTCTCCGATTAAAGCGAATCCGATTCGTGCCAGGTATTTCAGGTTCCAGAGTGCCATAGTGTTCCAGGGCACAGTGCGTCCGTTTCCGATTATCTTTCCTGTTTTCAGGTCGTGTCCCTCCAAAGCAGCTCCCACCACCAGAGTTTCCTCACCCATGTGGTTAAAAAGGTCCTGAATTTGTTCACGAGTAAATGCCATTTCCGCTGAAGCTGAAAGAAAATAACTTATGCCAAGCGATTTAGCCTTCAAGACTAAAGCATTGAGAGGCTGGACGAATTTCCCCCAAGGGGTTACCGGGAATACTTCAATCCCTTCGCCTTTGATTTTTGGATTGTTGAGCGTGTCTGTTCGGTCCTCTTCCGCGTTCACGGCCACTAATACTATTTCGCCGACGCTTCGAGCCATTTGGACAAAGTCTTCGATTACCTTTGCTTTTTTGGGATCGGTAGCAAAGAACCTTGTCCCGATAGCCACCCTTGCTGTTCCAATTGCATCCACAATATACCTCCTCCAAATTTTTTAGGTACAGATAAACTAATATAACAGATAATATTCATAAAGTCAATAGTTGACTTTTAGGGATAAGTACGTCTATAATGGAATATAGAGTTTTTATAATTAATTACTATAAATTTCAAGCTATGTTTAAACGATTTACCAAGATAGGCGTTGTGGGAGTGGGCATGGTGGGAGCGGCGATGCAAAGGTATTTCGAAAAAAAGCAGGGGCTGGAGCTTTTCTTATACGATAAGGGCAAGGGTTTAGGATCTCCCGATGAAATAAACAAAGCGGAGATCGTTTTTGTTTGCGTGCCTACGCCTTATTTAAAAGACCTGCCTGCCGGTCAGGCAGGCGGCAAGGGCTTTGATTTGTCTTACGTCGAAGAGACGCTTTCTTGGCTTACGGGCGAGAAAGTGGTGGTGATTAAGTCCACGGTTTTACCCGGTACCACCGAAATGCTTCAGCAAAAATATCCTCAACTCAAAATTTTAATGAATCCGGAATTTTTGACCGAGGAGACGGCCGATCAGGATATGCTTTATCCTGACAGGCAGATCGTTGGCTACACCGAAAAAAGCCAGACCGTAGCCGGAGACGTGATGCAATTATTACCCTTAGCTCCCTTTGAGAGGATTTTACCGGCGACTGAAGCTGAAACCGTGAAATATTTCGGCAATACCTGGTTTTCGATTAAAGTAAGTTTTGCCAATCAAATGTATGATTTATGCCAAAAATTAGGCGTTGATTATGACCGCATGGTGGAAGCGGCGGCGGCCGACAAACGAATCGGCCGGACGCACCTTAATGTTTTTCATAAGGGAGCGCGAGGTTATGGCGGCAAATGTTTACCTAAAGATATTAAGGCCTTGATTCAGCTCGCAAACAGCAAAGGCGTTGATTTAAAACTTCATAAGACAGCTGAAGAAATCAACAACGCTTTAATGGCCATGCAGGGCATTGATGACCCGGAGAAAAAAGGCATGAGGCCAGGTTTTTAATTTCGTTTATCGCTACTATATTATGGCAAAGATTTTAGTTACTGGCGGAGCCGGGTTTATCGGCTCTAATCTGGTTGATGCTCTTTTAGACCAAGGGCACGAAGTTTTAATTATTGATAATTTAAGTACAGGCAAAAGAGAAAATATTAATCCCCGCGCCAAATTTTTTGAAGTTGATTTAAAAGAACTAGATAAAATTAAACCCATTTTTCAAGGCGTTGATTTTGTTTTCCATGAAGCGGCGCTAGCCAGAGTAGAGCCGTCAATCAAAGACCCGGTAACTTATCACGACAATAACGTTAATGTAACTCTTAATGTTTTAGTCGCGGCTAGAGATGCCAAGGTAAAAAAAGTAGTTTATGCTTCTTCGTCTTCAATCTATGGCGATCAGGAGAAAATGCCCTTATCGGAAGATATGATTGCCAAGCCAGCCAGTCCTTACGGATTGCAGAAATATATCGGCGAACAATATTGCCGGGTATTTAGTTCTTTATACCAACTGCCTGCCGTTTGCCTGAGATATTTTAACGTTTATGGTCCAAGAATGGTCGCCGAAGGAGCTTATGCTTCCGTTATCAGTATTTTCGGTCAGCAAAGACAAAAAGGCCAACCAATGACTATTGCCGGCGATGGTACGCATTTGCGGACTTATACTTTTGTCGGCGATATAGTCAGAGCTAATATTTTAGCAGTTCAAAGTGAAATTGCCGACGGCCTGGCGATCAATACTGGTCAAAGTACGGAATATAGCGTCAACGAAATTGCTCAGATGTTCGGCGGACCGACAGTTAATATTTCGCCCAGAATCGAACCAGTCAGAAACTTATGCGGTAATGGTTTGGCCAAAAAGTTATTGAATTGGGAGCCGACCATAGATTTGCCCCAATGGTTGCCTGTTTATAAAAAAGAGATGGGAATATAATTATGTCCGATAATAAAAAAGCTATTTTAGTCACTGGCGGAGCCGGCTTTGTCGGCTCGCATCTTGCAGAAAAACTTTTGCAAAAAGGCGAAGAGGTTTTTGTGATTGACGATTTATCGACCGGCAATTCGGAAAACATCAAACATTTGGAAAACAATCCGAATTTTCATTTCATCAAAGGTTCGGTTTTGGATGAAAAATTAGTTTCGGAAATAGTCGCTAAAGCAGATGAAGTTTATCATTTAGCAGCCGCGGTGGGCGTTAAAACAATTATTGAAAAACCTCTCGAGTCTTTTTTAATTAACATTGACGGTACGAAGAATGTTTTAGAAGCGGCGGCGGAGAGAAAAATCCCGGTACTTATAACTTCTTCTTCCGAAGTTTACGGCAAAAACGACAAGTTGCCATTTAGAGAAGAAGACGACAGGGTTTACGGTTCGGCTTATCACGACCGCTGGGGCTACGGTTTGTCAAAAGGCAGCGATGAGTTTTTGGGACTCGCATATTTTCGGGAAAAGGGTTTGCCCGTGGTGATCGTGCGCCTCTTTAACGTCATCGGTCCGAGGCAATCCGGATCATATGGCATGGTGGTGCCCCGTTTTATCAAACAAGCTTTGAAAAACGAACCCATTGAAGTTTATGGTGACGGCGGCCAGACGAGGTGTTTTGGTTATGTGGGCAGTGTAATTAATGCTTTAATCGAATTAATGGGGAATAAAGAAAAATCGTACGGTCAAATTTTCAACATAGGCTCTGAAGAAAAAATCAGCATTAAAGAATTAGCGCAGCAAATTAAAGCTTTAACTAATAGTAATTCAGAGATTAAATTTATTCCTTATAACCAGGTTTATGGAGAAGATTTTGAAGACATGCGCGACCGCCAACCTAATCTCGACCGCATTAAAAAAGCTATCAACTACCAACCGGTAGCCCTAGCGGAAAGTCTGCAGAAAACTATTGATTATTTTCGATCTTATTAAATATGCCGACCAAAATATGCTTTGCATCCATTGATGTCGAAAAAGACTTGAGCCATGATAGTTTTAGAGGTGTAGAAAATCTGGATAAAATTTTAGACATATTCAAAAAATACGAAGTACGGGCAACTCTTTTCGTGACTGGTGAAGTTCTCCAAAAGTTTCTCGGCAAATTTCGAGAATTGTCTTCTTTATACGAAATCGCCTGTCACAGTTTCACGCATCGTTTTTGGAATATCCTAAGTGTCTCGGAACGGCAAAAAGAACTGGACGATTTTATCAGTCTTTATCGCAGTGTTTTTCAAAGAAGTCCCGTGGGATTTCGCGCGCCTTCGCACGTCATTGACGAACAAGCCCTTGAGCTTCTGGCACGTACAGGTTTTTTATACGACTCAAGCGTGGTGCCGCATTATCCGCCCTTCAAAAAATACCGCGGTTATAAAGGCAGAGCTCCCCTGTTGCCATATCGATTTGAGAGGATAAACTTGTTGGAGATACCGGTCAGCGGCCAGGCTTTGGGGATTCCTTTAGCCGGCGCTTGGATCCGCGGCTTGCCGGCTTGGTTTTACGCGGTTTTATTCTTTTTTCATCGGCCGGAATTTATTACTTTGAATATGCATTCTTGGGATATTTTGGAGCCAGATTTTACTGGAAAATTAGAGAAAATTATAAAAATCTTAAAGAAGAATAATTATCAATTTTTAAATGGCCAGCAACTTCTCGAAAATCGAAAATAAGGAAGAATGGCACGATTTGCTGGGCAAGGTCTTATTTAAGACCTTCTTTCATTCTTGGGAGTGGGAAAGTTTTTTAGAGTCGCAATTCCCTTGGATGAAATTCGAGCATTATAATTGGAAAAATAAAGCTCTTTTAAGTTTAGCTCGAACCGCAAAGAAGCTAGTTTCTCATCCTTTTTGTGAATATGGAGGACCCTTGCCGCTTGCCCAGGAGATTGTCGGCGAGGATTTTAAACAAGATCTATTTGAAGAATTTAAGACGCCGCTTAAGATTAGTTTTCATCCTTATCTCTTGAATTATTTTAAAGATTTTGATTTAAAAGACAGTCCAAGGGAGACATATTTGCTTGAAAATATAAGTAAGTTAAATGTGGAAACGGTTGGCGACCGAAATCGTCATCGTCAAAAAAACAGGGCGCTGGAAAACGGTCTGACAGTTGAGAAATGCAAAACTGAAAATGATCTGAAAATTATCTATAATTTTTACGTTAAAAGTTTAAAAAAGCACAAAGCCCTGGTTTACCCCTTTTCTTTTTTTAAGTTCTTTTTTAAAAATCCTCAAGTCGAAATTTTGTTAGTAAAAAAGGGGGATAGGACGGTTGGAGGCAATATCTTCCTTGTCTGCGGCAAGAACGTGCACTCATTTTTATGTGGCTTTGACGAAAAATACCGTAACCTGGGCGCTCATACTTTAGCGCTCTGGTCAGAGTTAAGGGGGAAACAGCGAGAAGGCTTTGAAGTGTTTGATTTTGGCGCAACCAGGAAAGGTTCATCTATCGGCGATTTTAAAAATCGCTGGGGAGCTAAATCTTATCCGATTTTCGAATTAAAGAATTATTCTGACGATTCTCATCTTCGGGATTCGAAATTAAGAGTTCTTTTCGGTTTTTTACCGGCTTTTTTAATTAAAAAAATCAGCCCTCATTTATTAAAATGGAAACTTTAAAAGATTACCAAAAAAGAAAAGAAAAATGGGATAAAAAGCAGGAGAGCTTAAAGGTTAATGCTACCAGGCCCGCCATGTGGGCGACGTTCGCTTTGGCGCTCCAAAATACTCTAAAACTTTTAGGGGAAAAGAGACGAGGTAAGATGTTAGATATTGGTTGTGGTTTTGGCGAAATCGACGTGCTTTTGGCCCAAAATACTAATTTTGAAATTATCGGTTTTGATATTGCCAAAGAGGCGGTTCTGATAGCTAAAGCAAACGTGAAAAAAGCAGGTCTTGAAAACAGAGTCGAGATTAAGGAGGGAGATGTCTATAATCTTCATTATCCCGATAATTCTTTCGATGTGATAGTAAGTTTCGGTTATGTTTCGGCAGCTACTTTTCCCGGGAGACAAAAAGAGATTGCCCGAATTTTGAAACCGGGGGGGATCTTAGTTTGCGATTTTATTAATTGTTTGTCGGCCTACAAAATTTTTAGTACCACCAGAAGAGTTTTTGGGGGAAAGGCGCCATATTATCTTACTCTGGAAGGCATCCGTAAAGAATTTGAAAGGGGTGGATTATTTGTGCAGGATCAAAAATTTTTAAATACTTTTCCGCCTCTCAATCTCAGAATAAACAGTAAAATATTTTTAGCTTTTGAAGAAAGCCTGGGCAGGCCATTTAAAAAAATATTGGGAAGGGTTAGATTGGTTAGTTTTAAAAAATATTAAAAATGTTTTTCGTTCATCCTCAGCTAAAATTAAATAAGGCGATTAAAGCGCAGTTATCTTTAGTGGAACCTATTAAATTGGCAAAAATTATGAATCGGCTTTCTTCTTTTTTGCCCGAAAAACAATTTATTTTTACCGATATGGGCCGGACAGCCTTTCGGTTAATAATCGAGCAACTGAAACTGCAAAACTCTGAAATGCTTTTGCCAGCCTATATTTGCGATATTTTTTACCCTATTTTAAGGGAATATAATATTAAACCGATTTTCTTAGACGTTGATTTAAAAACATTCCATGTCCGGTCGTCAGAAATTAAACAAAAAATAAGCGTTAACGCCAGGGCGATTTTAGTTTGCCATACTTATGGCTTGCCTATTGATATTACAGCGATCCGCGAAGTTGTGGGTCAAAACATAATTATTATCGAAGATTGCGCTCACTCCTTTTTTGCTCGAAAAGATAACGTCTATGCGGGTAATTTCGGCCATGTTTCCTTTTTTAGTCTTTACAAGCAGTTTCCGGCGCTCCGAGGCGGCCTGCTGGCTTGTCCCAAAGATTGGAACGTTAAATTGCCCAAAACTTATTTTAATTTCCGCGACTTCATATCTTTCTTGAATTATTTTTGGCCGTTCGCCTTCTTTTTCAAAAAATTCGGCTCGGAAGTAGCCATTAAAATACCCAGGAAAGAAAAAAGGCAGGAATTGGGAGGAATCAACCGGGCGTCTTTAAGCTTATTTTCTGATTTTTTTAGCGATATCCATAGTGCTTTAACGAACAGGAAAAAATTAGCAGTTCTGTTTCAAGAAGAACTTAAAAGACTGGGCTTTGAAGTTCAGACTTCTGCCGATAATGTTTTTTGCTATCTTTCCGCATTAGTTCCGCCCAATCTCCAAAATAAGAGAGATGAGATTGTTCAGGGTTTGAAGAAATACCATGTTTTTTGCACGAGAATCTGGCACGCGCCCATTATTCTGAATATTGATGTTCAAAAAGAATATCAAATAAATTCTGCCGATTTTCCTAATACCCTGGAAGCAGCCCGGAGAATTATTAACTTTCCATTACAAAATCACTATACTGAAAATGATATCAAGAAGATGGTTGAAGCTGTAAAAAAAGTAGTGTCACAATTATGAAAGTATTAATGCCGGCTCTTCATTACTATCCGGTCGTAGGCGGGATTGAAACCTGGACCCGTAATATTGCCGAGGGCGTTTCTAAGAATGCCGAAGTTTTTGTCGTTACCGGTAAAGTTAAGAATCAGCCTGAAAAAGAACAAATTGGCAAGCTTCAAATTATCAGAACATCGCTGTTTACTTTAAAAAATTTGTCGCATTCGCCCTTAATTTATATTCTGCTCTTGCTTCCGTTTATTTTCTTTCGATCGTTGATTTTGATTAAAAAAGAAAAAATCGATGTTTTGCACTGCCAGGGATTTTTAAGCAGCTTGCTAGGATTCTTGCTTTCAAAGATAGCCGGTACTCCTTATCTGATAACTGTCCAGCGAATGGAAAAAAGGGGCAATTGGTTGAAAGAAATGGTCTATAAAAAAGCTTTTGTTTGCATTGGCGCTTCGCGCGCCATCGGGGAGTATTTTAAAGAAATAGGCTGTAAAAATATTGAAATTATTCCTAACGGCATTGATTTGGAAAAATACAGAGATCTAGTCCATAAACCGCATACTGACTTTGTGGTAATGACGGTAGCCAGATTAGAAAAAGTAAAAGGAGTTAAGTATCTGATAGAAGCATTTAATTATTTTCTGCAGTCGAACTGCCATCAATATGATGATGGCAGTTCGACTGCCATCATTATCGGTGACGGGAGTGAAAGGAAGAACCTTGAGGGCATGGTAGAAAAACTGGGTTTGAAAGAAAAGATAAAATTCCTGGGCGAAATTCCTAATGAGAAAATACCAGAGTATTTGGCCATGGCTGACTGTTTTGTTTTACCGTCATTAAAAGAAGGGTTCGGCATCGTTATTTTAGAAGCACAAGCGGCGGGGATTCCGGTTGTCGGGACAAAAGTCGGCGGCATTTTAGATTTAATTGAAGACGGTAAAACTGGTCTTTTAGTTGCGCCGGCAAATCCTCGGGCAATTGTTGAGGCGATCAATAAAATTTATTCGGGTTTGAGATTTAACCAAATTAATTTAGAAAAATATAATTGGCAGAGTATTGCCGCAAGAGTATTTAAAATATATGAGAATTGTGTTCGCTACGGGCATCTTCACGCCTGACATCGGGGGACCGGCAACATACGTTAAGAAACTAGCGTTAGATTGCGCTAAGTGTGGTTTTGTTGTGAAAATTATCACCTATTCTGATATCAGCGCCTTGAATTACCAATTACCAATTACCAATTACCAATTTTCGGTTACTAGAATTTCGAGGAACTATCCCATAGGTTTGAGGCACTTGATTTACTTTTGGAGGCTTATTTTTCTAGCCCGAGGCGTTGATCTGATTTACGCCCAAAACGTAACGAGCGCTGGCCTTCCGGCATTATTGGCGGCTAAAATACTACGCAAAAGGCTTGTCTTAAAGATTGTCGGGGATGCCGCCTGGGAGCAAAATAAAGGCTATTTAAGGGCCGTGCAAGGGGCTGTGGCAAGGTTTGCTGATAAAATCATAGTTCCCAGTGTCTATCTGAAAAAGAGAGTGGCGGAGTGGCGAGTTCCTGAAGGAAAGATAGAGGTAATTTATAATGCCCCAGAGCCGATTTTTCTTTTAGATATTTCCAAAAACGAAGCTAAAAATAAGCTTGGTTTATCGGGCAATATTATCTTATCGGTTGGCCGGCTTGCCCCCTGGAAAGGTTTTTTTGAAACGATTCGCATTATGCCAGATTTGCTTAAAGAAAACCCCACGTTTCATCTGGTTATCGTCGGTGACGGGCAAGACCGAAAAAGACTAGAATCTGAAATTAAAAATTTAAAATTAGAAAGCAACGTAGCATTAACCGGCAGCATTCCTCATGCCCAGATGCCTCTTTATTTTAAAGCAGCCGATGTTTTTGTTTTGAATTCGGGCTATGAAGGATTGTCTCATGTCATCTTAGAAGCGATGCAACACGGAACGCCAATCATTGCGAGCGCCGAAGGAGGCAACCCCGAACTGATTGAGAACGGAATTAATGGTTTTTTGGTAGAATATAAAAATCAAGAACAATTAAAAGATACTATTTTGAAGCTTTGGCAAGATAAAAATCTTCAAGAACAGTTTATTCAGAGTTCGCGAGAAAAACTTAATAATTTCACCTGGGAGAATTTGGTGGAAAAGACATTGAGGATATTAAAATGAAAAACGTTTTATTTATCGGCGTCACAAAATATAACTTGGCAAAAGATCTCCACTTAAAAGAGAAGTTCGAGGGTTTGGCTCGGGGTATAAAACCCTATATTTTAGCCCGAGGCGAATTATCCCATAGGAGAATTTTCGGGGCGGATTTTTATCTTTTGCTCCGGCCTATTTTTTGGTTAATCGCGCCCGAATTGGCTTTTTGGCTTTGTCTAACCCAAAAAATCGACACCATTGTTGTCCAGGGGCCGTTATTAGAGGGTTTGCTGGGTTTGGTTTTAAAGAAAACTCTGCATAAAGAGTTAATTGTGGAACTCCACGGCGATTGGGAAGAACGGCTGCCGACCATTAGAGGAATTTTGACCTTTTTTGCAAAAAGAGTTTTAAGAAACGCCGATAAAATTAGAGCCGTGGCTAATTATTTAGTTTTAAAAGCTCGAAAATACGCGCCAGCCAAACCTTATTTTATTTTTCCGACTTTTACCGATTTAAACGATTTTCTGGCCGAAAAAGAAATTATTTTTAACAAAGAGATTCTTTTTGTAGGCAGGAACGATCGCGTTAAAGGCATCCCTTATTTAATTGAGGCATTTGAATTGATTAAAAAAGATTTCCCCGATTTTAAATTATCATTGGTAGGCGAAGGATTGCCCGAAGGCAAGTTGCCTCTGACGGAAGTGAGGAAGAGAATGAAAAATTGTTATTGCTTGGTTTTGCCTTCGATTACCGAGGGCCTGCCAAGGGTGATGCTTGAAGCCATGGCATTGTCAAAACCTGTGGTGGCAAGCAGAGTTGGCGGCATTCCCGACCTGATAAAAGATAGCGAGAACGGCTTTTTGTTTGAAGTCGGCAATGTTCAAGAATTGGCCGAAAAATTAAGAATTTTATTGGACAATAAAGAACTGGCTGTTGAAATGGGGAGAAGGGGGAGAGAACTCGTTCAAAGCCAATTTTCTAACGAAAAATATATTAATAATTACTTAGCAATGATAAATCAATGAAACTTATCGTAATAACCCAAAAGGTGGATATTAATGATGGAAATTTGGGGTTTTTTCACCGTTGGCTGGAAAAATTAGCTGAAAAAACGACCGAATTGCGCGTTGTTTGTCTCTCTGCGGGAGAATATCATCTGCCTCAAAATGTTAAAGTTTATTCTTTGGGCAAGGAAAAGAGCTATCCAAAAATATGGCAATTTTTACGTTTGCAAAAGTTTCTTTTAACAAATCTTTCGCACGTTGACGGCGTTTTTATCCATATGTGTCCGATTTACGCTATTTTAAGCTTTCCTCTAGTTAAGTTGTTTAAAAAAAGATTAATTATGTTCTATGCCCACGGCGGCACTCATTTCAAACTAAAGATAGCTGAAAAAATGGTAGCTAGGATTTTAACATCTTCTCCGGCCGGTTTTAGGCTTAAAAGTCAAAAGGTGAAAGTGATCGGCCAAGGTATCGATGTCGATCTTTTCCAATCTAAGGTAAGGCAAGGTTCCGAAAATTTCCTGATCCTTTATGCGGGCCGAATTAATAAAACCAAAGATCCGTTAACTATAATTAGAGCCATTGATATTTTAATTAATCAGCAAAATGTCAGGAAAATTAGGTTAAGGATCGTCGGTCATCCGCTCGTGAATTCTGAAAGGGCGTATCTGGAGAGCCTGAAGGCGTTTATTAAAAATCAGCGCTTAAAAGATTACGTAGAGTTTATTGATGGCGTGTCTTATGCTAAAATGCCTGATCAGTACAACGAAGCCGACCTTTTTGTGAACCCAAGCTCTACGGGCAGTATGGACAAGGTGGTGTTAGAGGCAATGGCTTCGGGAGTCCTTGTTTTGAACTGCAACGAAGCTTATCGGGAGATTTTAGCCGATAAGTATTTATTTAAAAAGGGGGACGCCGAAGATTTGGCTCAAAAAATCATTGATTTGATGAGGTCGGGCAGGGATTACAACTTAAGAGAGATCGTCGTTAAAAATCATAATTTAAACAATTTTATAGCAAGAATAGTCTCAGAATTTAATTTATGAAATTGATTTCTACTGCAAAACATTTTTATTCGGCCCTTAAGAAACACGTGTTGGCCGATATTTTAACGGGTAATTTCTCCAGGCCCTGGCATTTTTTGGTAGCTAATTTCAAATATCGGGCGCTGGGTTTCCCTTACGTCGCCCTTATTGAAGTTGGCAGTTATTGCAATTTAAGGTGTCCCACCTGTCCGACGCCAGCTGACAAAATTTGCCGGAAGAAAGAACTTATGACTTTCGATAATTTCAAAAAAGTCATCGACCATATCAAAGACTCGATTCATGTCGTACTTTTATATTTTACCAACGAGCCTTTGCTGAATCCCGACATTGCCCGTATGGTTCAATACGCTCATCAAAACAATCTCTATACAGAGATAAGCACTAATGCGGTTTTATTGAATAAGGAAAAAACAAAGGATCTGCTCGAATCTCAACTTGATAGAATTATTATTGATTTGGACGGAATGACTAAAGATTCTTACGAACAATTCAGGGTGGGGGCCAGATTCGAGAACGTTTTAGAAAATATTAAATATTTTTGTCAGCAGAAACAGATTCTAAAATTAAAAAAACCCTTCATCGAACTGCAGTTTGTTCTTACTAAATTAAATCAGGACGAGGTGGAAGATATTAAGAAAATAGCAGAAGAATTAAAAGTAGATCATCTTTGCCTCAGGTCATTTAATTTGGGGGAGTATGCTTACTCGGCAGAAGAAATAAAAAATTTGTCAGACAAATTTTTTCCGGACACTCCAAAATATCAGCAAAAAATAAGGTACCAAAAAGAAGGCGATAAATTAAAAATAAAAAGTTCGCCTACTACGTGTCCTCTTGCCAGATCTCACTTAGTGGTTTTGGTAGATGGCAGCGTGGCCATGTGCTGCTACGATTTACGAGGAGAATATATTTACGGCAATGTTTTTTCGCATAAATTGAAAGAGATTTGGTTTGACCAAGGCACTAAAAATAGGCGTCAATTGGCTGAAAAAAGGCAATATCCGTTATGCAAAATTTGCTCTATTTACAAATGAACCAAATCCAACCGTCAAAAATTAAATTACTGATCGGCATCAATGCTTTTGATATGACGGGGGCTCCGCGCCTGATAGTGGACGAAATTAACAACCTCGATAGAACTAAATATCAGTTAGTTTTATTGACATTTTTTGAAGTTGGCGCCGAAAACAATTTTTTTGATTTGCTTCCCGACGAGGTTACAAGTTATAAATTAAATTTCAAAAATTTTTACGACATCAAAAATTGGTTTAAATTATGTAAAATTCTGAAGGAATACAAACCCAATATGGTTTTATCGCATTTATTCTTCAGTAACACGGTTTTAAGGATTTTGAAGCCGTTTTTTAAATATAAAATAGTTATTTATGAACACAACACCTATACGAAGAAAACAAGATTACAGGTGTTGATAGACAGAATTTTATCCCGCCTTACTTATAAGATCATTGCCGTATCCGGAACGGTTAAACAATTTACAGCTAATCAGGAAAAAATTAATTCCGAAAAGTTTGTCGTCTTGTCCGATAGTATAAACTATCATCATATTCAATCGAAGATTGAGGGATGCGATAAAGATGAGTTAAAGCAAAAACTGGGATTTAAAAAAGAGGACAAATTAATTATTAACGCGGCAAAATTCAATTGGCAAAAAAACCATCAATTATTGATTGATAGTTTCGCTGAATTCAGCAAGCAAAACAGCGATTATAAGTTGATTATTTTAGGTAACGGAGTTCTGTGGGATTTTTTCAACCAGTATATTAAAAAAATAAAAATGGAAGATAGAATTTTTTTATTGGGCCGCCAGAAGAACATTTTAGATTATATGTTTATTTCTGAATTTTTTCTTTTGACCTCTAAGATCGAAGGGTTTTGTATCGCCTGTATTGAGGCTATGGCAATAGGGTTACCTGTAGTTTCAACTAACGTGGCCGGTCCCGATGAGTATATTGTTAACGGTTTTAACGGCTATTTGGTTAAGAGTGATAACAAAGAAGAAATTGTCGCTGCGATGCAAAAGGTCGCTGATCAGGGTCGTAATTCTTTTTCTGATAATTGCCGGCAAACAGCCCAGAACTACGACGTTAAAGAGCATATTAAGGGGCTAGAAGCGATTATCCGCCAATAAGATGAATATTTCGTATATTGCCAACGCCAGAATACCGACCGAGAAAGCCCACGGCATTCAGATAATAAAAATGTGCGAAGCCTTTGCCTTGAGCAATAAATTGGAATTAATATTACCTCGACGATTAAATCAAATAAAAGATAACCCTTTTTCATATTACGGCCTTGAGAGAACTTTTAAGATAAAGAAACTTTTTTGTTTGGATTTAATACCTTTTCATAAATATCTTGGTCATTTAGGTCTTTGGATAGAAAGTTTAACTTTTTTCTTTTCAGTTTTGTTTTACACCATCGGGAAAAAAGTCGATATTATCTACGGCCGGGACAGCTTTCTATTGCTCCTAAGTTTTTTCAAGAAAAATCTCGTTTTTGAAGCTCATACTTTTCCTAAGAACTATTTTTTATATTCTCCATTTTTCCAAAAATTAAAAGGCATAGTAGTTATCACCCAAAAACTTAAGGATTTATTTGTTGAGCAGGGGATTTCACCCTTGAAGATTTTTATAGCTCCCGATGGTGTAGATCTGGAAAAATTCAACATATTCGAGACTCAAAAAGAATGCCGTCGGAAATTTAATCTGCCCCAAGACAAAAAAATAGTTCTTTATACGGGTCATTTGTATGGATGGAAAGGAGCTCAAGTCTTGGCTGAGGCCTCGGCGTATTTACCAGAAAACGTCGAAGTTTGTTTTGTCGGGGGCACCAAAGAAGATATCCAAGAATTTTCCGCCCAAGGCGAATCTGCCCCCGGTGGAAAAAATAATATTGTCGGCCATCGTCCTTACGCCGAGATTCCTTATTGGTTAAAAGCAGCCGATGTGTTAGTTCTGCCCAATTCGGGCAAGGAAGAAATCTCCAAACATTGGACTTCGCCAATGAAAATGTTTGAATACATGGCGGCCAAGCGACCGATCGTTGCCTCCGACCTGCCCTCGATCAGAGAGATTCTTAATGAGGAGAATGCAGTTTTAATAGAGCCAGATAATCCTGAGGCATTAGCTCGGGGCGTTAAAGAAGTTTTGCAGGAGCCTCAATTGTTTGATAAAATTGTGAATAGGGCTTTTCAAGGTGTTCAAGAATATACTTGGCAAAAAAGAGTCGAGAAGATTTTATTTTTTTTAAACAACCTGCGATGATTTTTTCACTTAGAAAGATTAAAAACAACCTGATCGTTAATATTCGGCAACTCATTTTTCGGCTCGACGAAAAATTTCCTTTAATTGGGCGTCCCCTAGTAATTGGTTGGCGTTTTTTTTGCATCCTTAAATTTATAACGGAGAAGAAAGCCTTAAAGTTTAAAGCCCGATTAGAGTATAGTGCCGACAAATTAGATTTTGACAAAATTTGCTGGGCAAATCCTCAAAAAATAAAGTATTGTTTGAGAAAGGCATTTAATAAATGGCAGAATTACGGCAAAATATTGGAAGGAAACTGGGACCAGCCGGGTCCAAGATTCGAAGAATTAGATTCTTATCAGGCCTCCAAGCAAAGATTTCTAGAGGGTAAAAAATGGGAAGAAACTAAATTCTACCAACGAATTTTGGGCTATATCTCTAGCGGAGAAATAAATCGTGGTTGTAGCAATAAAGAAGAACTAGATGAAAGATTCAAGAAAATAGATTTGTTATATGATCAAATTAAGGAAAATGGTTACAAATCCAAAAAAGAACTTTATTCCCCGCAAGGATGGCTTGAGGAGTTAGAGCAGCCCTTAGCTATTTTAGATGATGTCTCCGTGGCCGTAGGAAGAGAGGGGCAGTTTTTATTTATTGACGGCAGGCACAGGCTTTCTATAGCAAAATTACTTAATTTACCGGAGATCCCTATCAGAATTATCACTCGGCATAGAAAATGGATGGATTTCAGGAAAGAATTAATCGCTTTCTCCAAAAATTATCAAGGAGGAGAACTTTATCAACCCTTAACGCACCCCGACCTCCAGGATATACCTCATCATCGCCAAGACGAACGCCTGCCGATGATTAAAAATAATCTTTCTGTTAAAAATGGTACACTGCTCGATATTGGTGCGAATTTAGGTTATTTCTGCCATAAATTTGAAGACGAAGGATTAGCTTGTTATGCTTTGGAGGAAAACAGAATGTGTCTTTATTTTTTAAATAAATTAAAAATAGCGGAAAAGAGAAAATTTAAGATAATTCCTCAATCTATATTCGAATACCAAAAAAATAAAGAAATAGTTTTTGACGCAGTATTGGCTTTAAGCATTTTCCATCATTTTTTGGAGAAGAAAGATGCTTACTTAAACCTAATTAAACTTTTGAAAAGGCTTAAGGCCAAAGAATTGTTTTTTGAGTCTTATGTCCCGAAAGAATTCGGTTCCAGACCCTTTTATCAAAAATATACCCCAGACCAGTTTGTCGATTTTATCATCGCTAATTCTTGCTTTAAAAAAGCCGAACTTCTCGGCAAATCAATAGAAGGCAGGCCTCTTTATAAATTCACATGCTGACGAATATTCAAGCGACACTTAAAACTCACAAATTTTTACTGCTGGCTCTACTTTTTGCGTTTTTAAATATGGTGGCGATCTTCAGTATCTTTGGTTTTCAAAAATACGGCGACAGTGGAGAATATATCGATTTGATTCATTGGCTGCAGGGGGGTGACGTGCAGGTAATAATGGCCAGAGTTTTAAGGCCCTTGGGGCCTTTCTTGGCCCTGCCATTTGATTTTCTAGGAGCCGGAGCCGGTCTTGTCGTCCAGAATATAATTTTTTATTTTCTTGTTACTTTTTTAATATTCAAAATTATCGAATTGATTTACCAAGACAAAAAACAAGCATTTTGGGCCTCATTGTTTTTTGTGACAGCTACGCCGGTTATTGAGTCGGGATTGGCTTATTTAACCGATGCGGGGGCCTGGTTTTTTTACCTCCTTTCTCTATTTTTAACTTTGCAGTACTTAAAAAATAAAAATGACAAATTAATTATTCTTAATGGTTTCCTTTCCGGCACAGGAGTTTTAATGAAAGAAAATGGCGGCTTGGGAATTTTGTTTTTTGGTTTGATGATTTTGTTTTCAAAAGAATTCAATGCCAAACAAAAGATCAGTAAAATAATGCGCTTCGGCATCTTCTTTCTGATTCCTATTATCCTGCTTCAGTTTTTTGCCTATCGATATTTTCATTTTACTTACTGGGACTGGTATCTGCGCAATCTGCCCGGTGCTCGCGGGGAGGGGATTTTCCTTTCATCACTTAGGTATTTGGGACAACTTTTTAGAATCCTAGGAGTTCTCTGGATTTTCATCTTTATCGGCTTTTGGAGAGAGTGGCGAGAAAAAAACTGGGAAAGAATTAAAATATATTTGGCCTTAATTCCCGCCTCGTTTTCTTTTTTATTATGGTCAACGAGCGGCAGCGCCAGAGCAGTTTTTATTTTTGCGCCCCTGGGGATATTACTAGCCAGTTACGGATTTAAAAAAATCAAACCTTTAATAATGGTTTCGGTTATTTCAATTATGATAGTCTTAAATTATCTTTTTGTTTCGGTGAATCAGAAGGTCTCCTTCGCAGACATGATCTACGATTTTTTAAAAAAATTATAAAAAATAACGTTTGACCAAAAAGGAGTTTTGAGGTACAAAATTAATATGAATCGCATTAAAACATTGCTAGAGGGAAAGGTTGCGATAGAGACTCTTCCCGCGATAGTTCCGTCTTCTGAAAAGATTATGGAGGGGCCCAAGAGAATCTTTCTCGAAAAGGGGGAGCTGGCGGAAATATATAATTCTCAAGACGCTATCAAGCATATTGTCTATCTCGAATTCATTGTGGGAAAAGCCAGGGGCGGACATTATCATACTCGCCAAGAATATTTCTATATCATTAGGGGAGAAATGGAGTTGACGGCAGCAGATGCCGAGACCGGGGCGACGGAAAAAGTTGTCATCAAAGAGGGCGATCTCATTTCAATGCCTCCTAAAATCGCCCACATCATTAAAGCTATCAAACCCGGTCATGCCATCGAATTTTCGAAGGATTGTTTTAAGCCAGAAGATACCACAAAATATGCCTTTCCTTTAGATATATGAGCGAAGAAAACATCAAAAAAAAGACATTATTGATTACCGGCATAGCCGGTTTTATCGGTCACCATCTTTTGGAGGGGGTTTTAAAGCAGACTGATTGGAACGTGATCGGCTTAGATGATTTGACTTATGCGGGCAATTTAAATCGTCTGACCGATATCGGTCCTTGGAGCAAGGAATATCACAGAATTAAGTTTGTTTGGCACGATTTAAGGTCGCCGCTTTCTCTGACTATTCATAAAATGATTGGCGAGGTTGATTATATCTGGCATTTGGCGGCCGAAAGCCATATTGATAAAAGCTTAGAAGATTCCATTCCTTTTGTCATGGCTAATGTTTTGGGAACGGCCAATATACTGGAGTACGTTAAGCATTATCAGCCGAATTTAAAGAGATTCGTGCAGTTTTCAACCGATGAAGTTTACGGCGCAGCGCCGCCCGGCACTTTTTATACCGAAGAATCAATCTTAAGACCATCTAATCCTTATTCCGCTTCCAAAGCTGGAGCGGATATGATGGCTTATTCTTTCGCCCATGCTTTTAAAATTCCCATTATCATCACTCGCAGCATGAACGTTTTCGGAGAGAGGCAGCATCCCGAAAAATTTATTCCCAAGACCGTCAGGGCTGTTTTGGAAAATGAAAAAATCATTATTCACGGCTCTTCGGAAGAAGTCAGCTCTCGCTTTTGGATTCACGCCAGAAACGTAGCCGATTTCCTTATTTTTTTAATGGAGAAGGGCCAGACAAAAGAAATTTATAATATCGTAGGGGAAGAGAGGGATATTGCCATGGTAGTTGATAGAATTTCACAGATTATTAAAGGAAGGCCCTCTCTGGATAGCGAGATAGCGTACGTTGAATTTCATCGAGTCAGGCCCGGGCACGACAAGAGGTACGCTTTGGACGGCACTAAAGCAAAAGGGTTGGGCTGGCAACCAAAGTTAAATTTCGAAGAAAGTTTAGATAAAACGATCAGATGGATGATTGCCGATAAAAATAGAAGATGGCTTAACCTATAAAAATGAGAATTTTAATTACAGGCAGCGCGGGATTCATCGGCCAATCTCTCAAAATCTTCCTAGCAAACAAGGGCGTAGAAGTAATTTCTTACGACCCAAAAGATGATTCCCAAAATAGTGTGCTTGATCTCCAAAACTTAAAATCAAAAATCAAAGATGCGGATGGGGTTGTTCATGCGGCCGCTATGAGTCAGCCAAAACTAACCTATGAGCATCCGCTGGATTGTGTCAATATAAACATAGGAGGAACGGCTAATGTTTTGGAAGCTCTTCGGCAAACTCAAGGTAAACGGCCATGGATGATTTTTATTTCTTCTAGAGAGGTCTTTGGTCAAGCCAAGATTTTACCTATTACCGAAAAGACTCCTCGCCAACCGGTTACTGTTTACGGGATGACCAAAGCCGCCGGAGAAGACTTGTGCCGGATTTTTTCAGAAAGTTACGGCTTAAAAACAAGAATTCTAAGATTTGTCAGCGTTTACAGCGGGGAAAACGACAAACTAGACAGGGTTATCCCAAGGTTTATAATCGAGTCCGCTAAGAATGAACCCTTGACGATACGCGGGACGGGCGAAGAGGCCTTCGATTTTACTTATATCGGCGATATCTGTCAGGGGACCTGGGGTTCCATCCAAGAAGTGGAGAAAAGCCAAAAACTGCATGATGATTTTATTTTGTCTTTTGGCGAACCAGTTTCCTTAAAAGATTTGGCTCAAATTATCATTGAAGAAACCGGAAGCAAGAGCCCGATCAAATACGAACAAGCTTCAAGCTTTAGCAGCGTCAAGTGTTATGCTGACTGTCGAAAAGCGCGGGAAATTCTAGGATTCAAGCCCAAAGTGGCTATTCGGGAAGGAATAAAATTAGTCGTTCAAGAATTCCAAGAAGCAGGAATAATATAATAACGTCATGACAATTTCTATTATTATCCCGATTTTCAACGAAAAAAATACCATTCTGGCTCTTTTGAAACGAGTGGTTGAGGTTGATTTAGGCGATATCAAAAAAGAAATTATTTTGGTTGATGACGGTTCAAGCGACGGCACGAGGGATATCCTTAAAACTTTGGAGAATGATTACAAAATTATTTATCATCAGAAAAACCAAGGGAAGGGAGCGGCTCTGCGGACCGCTTTTCCGCAGGCGACAGGCGATCTTATTTTAATCCAGGACGCTGATTTGGAATACGACCCCAAGAATTATCTTAATTTGATGAAGCCGATTTTAGAAGGTAAAGCAGACGTGGTTTTTGGCTCTCGTTTTTTAAATCCGGATTATCATCACGTTTCCAAAGTTTTTCATTTAGCCAATAAAGTCCTAACGAGTTTTTCTAATCTGCTTACCGGGCTTCATTTAACCGACATGCTGACTTGCCATAAGATTTTTAGAAAAGAAGTTATCGAGGCTATTGCTCCTAAGCTCACCGGTAATCGGTTCGAAATTGAACCGGAAATTACGGCCCTGATTGCTAAGAAAAAATACCGAATTTGCGAAGTTCCTCTGGCTTTTTTAGGGATTCTTAGAACCGCTAAGGAAGGGAAAAAGGTTAAATGGCAGGACGGTCTGGTCGCAGTTTGGTACATGATAAAATTTAATTTATTAAGATAATGAATTATTTGTTTTTACTTGCCCCGATTTTAACGGCAACGACCGCCCAGATTTTTTTAAAAAAGGGAATGCTAAAAATAGGCCATCTGGATATTTCTTTTGCCAATATTTTTAGTTTAATCGCCCGTATTTTTAAAAATATTTGGCTGATAGCCGGGATTATTTTTTTTGGAATGAGTTTTTTATCCTACCTTTTTGTTTTGTCTAATTGGCAATTGAGCATTGTTTATCCAGTTATCGTTAGCGCCGGAATTACCATTATCTCATTTCTTTCCCGAATTTTCTTTAAAGAAACTCTTGCGCGGGCTCAGATCTTAGGAATTATAATTATAATTTTCGGTATTTTTATATTAGTAAGATAGGCAAATGATAAGTAAAATATTAAATTTATTTCAAAAACAGTGGTTCGCTGTTTTTATTTTTACCTCTCTTTTATTTTTTCAGTTAATTTATAGTTTTCTATCTCCTTCTTCCGGCCAAACAGCGGCTTGGCAGCCGATTAGCCAGTACCTCCCGAAGTTTAGTATCGAAAATTCCGACAATTTTGTTCTAAATAAAATTTATCCCTTGATCTCTCCCCAATACCGTCTTAATTCCGACATCGGTCACAACTTAGAACTCGGTCGTTATTTTTCTGCGGAATATTTTAAGGGCGATCTATTTTTACAACGACCCCTTTATCCTTTTTTGATTTTTTTAACCTCTCTTTTGACCAAATTTTTCATTCCGACTTCTTACGGCGTTATTTTTGGCTTAGCTATTTTAATTAATTTTGTCCTCATCAGCGCGGCGGTCGCCGTATTTTTTTTACTCCTTAAGAAATTTTTTTCTTTAAAAGTAGCCTGGTTATCTTCGATTCTGCTGATTTTTTCTCCGTATGTTCATAGCTATATCAATCAGCCTTTGGCTGAAATGCTGATGGCCTTTGCGGTTATCATGAGTTGCTATCTGCTGCAAAATTACATCAAAAAGCCCTCGCTTTCTAAGTTGGCGCTTTTTTCTCTAATTATCGGAATTTTTATGTTAGGCAAGATGTTTTTTGCCATTTCGATTTTTATTTTACTTTTAGCGCTTTACTTCAAGCGTTACAGAGAGGCGATTGTTTTTGGGTTTTTGCAACTAGCGCCTCTTTTACTGTGGTACGCTTTCGTGACTCAGGTTTGGCAAATTACTTATTTCGTCAACGAAGTTCAGAATTGGCATTTCGGGGTTTGGGTTTTTGAGATGTTGCGCTGGCCATGGTCAACAACCTATCGCGTTCTCTTGAATATCGTGCCCGATTTCATTACGGCATTAATTTTCAGTTTTCTTTTGATGCCCGTAGTTTTTTCGGTTTACGGGTTCCAGAAACTGCCCTTTAGGTCCAAAAATATAGTTTATTTCGGTGCCATTTTTTCAATTTTTATTTTAGGATTTTTAATGGGTCATTACTTTCTTCGCCACGTTTTTTTATTGTTCCCGATTATTTACCCTACGGCTGTCTTGGGAATGGAAAAAATAGCCGATTTTCTCAAAAAATACAGTCCTGTCTTAGCTCCGCTTTTTTACGCTGCCGTGGTTATTTTTATGATCCTTATTTCCAACATTAATATTTATCAGGTTTTTAATTATAACGACTTCCACCGCTGAAATTGTTTTGTTTTAATATATGATTTTTAGAAAATTTTTATACGTTATAATTTTGGTTTCGCTGTCTAGCAGCGGTCAGCTTTTGCTCAAAAAAGGAGCTTTAAATTTTGATTGGTTGAATTTGGAATTTTCTGTCAGAGGCTTGTTTGCATTAATCTTAGGTATTGCTCAGAATGGTTGGTTATTGGGAGGTCTGTTTTTTCTGGGATTGACCTTTCTTTTATATCTTTTGATTCTTTCCAGGGTTCAATTGAATATTATTTATCCCGTAATGGTTAGCGGTTCCATTATTTTAATTACCCTAGCTTCCCGGCTCTTTTTCCAGGAATTTTTATCTTTCTGGCAATTTTCGGGGATTTTCTTCATTATCTTCGGCATATTTTTGGTATTTTCTCAAAGAACCAGCTCTGCTTGAAAATTTCCCTGATTCCTGGTATATTATCTCTATAGTGGGGGGAGCCCAATATATCAAATGTAATTTGCCATGGAGTATTCGGGAAAGCCACAACTTTCGATTGTTTTGCCAGCCTATAATGAAGGTGAAAACCTTCCCGATGTTTTAAAAAATCTTAGATTAGCTCTCCATCAGGCCCAAATTTTAACGGAGATCATAGTGGTTGATAACGGGTCAGTCGACAATACGCCGGAGATTTTGGATAATCTGAAAAAAGAGATGGGAGAATTGAAAACCATGAAGATAGAGAAAAACATCGGTTGCGGTAACGGAATCATCAAAGGATTGGAAGCGGCCCAGGGAGACATTTTATGCTTTATGGATGCCGATGGTCAAGTGAGGCCCAAGGATTTGCTGAACGTTTATCTCAAACTAAGAAATGAAAATTTGGATTTTTGTAAAGGAACTAGAATCAAAAGGTTTTTCAATCTGCGTCGGGAAATTGTCAGCAAAATTTACAATTTTCTTTTCCGCGTTTTATTCGTCAACCGGTTTCAAGACATCAACGGAAGCCCCAAAGTTTTTACCCGCCGTTTCTTTCAGGAAGCTAAGTTTGTTTCGAAAGACTGGTTCTTAGACGCCGAAATTATGATCAAGGCAAAGCGAGGGCGATATAAGATAGGAGAAGCGCCGATAGTCTATTTGGAAAGAAAGGGCGGGGGCTCGAAGGTTTCTATGGTGACCATGTTTGAGTTTTTTAAAAATATGCTTTACTGGAGATTATTATTATGGAAGCAATAAATAAAAATCAAATTCCCGTAGTGATTCTTTGCGGGGGAAGAGGCACCAGGCTTAAGGAAGAAACAGAAGTTATTCCGAAACCTCTAGTTAAAATTGGCGATAAACCGATTCTTTGGCACATCATGAAGATTTTCAAAACTTACGGTTTCACCAATTTTATTTTACCCGTTGGTTACAAAGGGGAAAAAATTAAAGAATATTTCGCTAATTATTCTGTTTTACAGAACGATTTTACGATTCAGCTCGGTGATTTTTCAAAAAAAGAAATAAATCTGCATAATCCCAACGTTGATGACTGGCAGGTGACTATAGTAGATACGGGTTTAGAAACAATGACCGGCGCTCGTCTCAAAAAAGTAGAAAAATTCATTAATAACGATTTATTTTTGCTTACTTACGGCGATGGCGTCAGTAACGTTAATTTGGACAAACTTTTGAATTATCATCTTGAAAAAGGAACAATAGCTACGGTCACCGGGGTGCGTCCGCCAGCCAGGTTCGGAGAATTAAGCATTGAGGACGGCAACGTTGTTAGTTTCCGAGAAAAGCCGCAGACGGCTTCGGGCTACATTAACGGGGGCTTTTTTGTGATGAAAAAAGATATTCTAAAGTTGCTGCCGGAAAAAGACGATCTTTCCCTGGAGGGCGATGTTTTGCCGCAAATTGCCGAAAAAAAGGAGCTGGCTGTGTTTTGCCACGATGACTATTGGCAGTGCATGGATACCCTCCGCGACGTTGAATTTCTCAACGAAGAATGGCAGAAGGGAAAGGCTCTCTGGAAAATTTGGCCCTGATTATGATCCAAATGAGTATTTTCAATAAAAAAAAGATATTAGTTACCGGCGGAGCGGGCTTCATCGGCAGCTGGCTGGTTAGAGAATTAATCGGCTTGGGAGCCCAGGTAACGGTTTTTGACCTTAAAACTCCGAGCAATCTGCAAAGAAAGCCGATTTTCATTAAGGGCGATGTCAGAAATCTTAATTTAGTCAAGAAAATCATAAAAGAGAAGCGTCCCGACTTGGTTTTCCATTTGGCCGCCCAGACCATTGTGGGGGAAGCTCTAAAAGATCCTTTATTAACCCTGTCTACCAACATTGAGGGCACTTGGAAGATTCTTGAGGCTTCTCGAGCCTCTTATCGTCCTAAAGCCGTCATTGTTGCCTCGTCCGACAAGGCTTACGGGGATCAGCCCAATATTCCTTATCAAGAAAATATGCCCTTGATGGGCTTGTATCCTTATGATTGCTCTAAAAGCTCGGCGGACCTGATTTCTCGGATGTATTTTAAAACATACGGTCTGCCGGTGGCTGTTGTCAGGTCGGCCAATGTTTTCGGGGGCGGGGATCCCCATTTTTCCAGAATTATTCCCGATACCATCAGGCGCCTTTTAAGCAATCAAAATCCGGTTATTCGAAGCGATGGCAAATTGGAACGGGATTATCTTTATATTAAAGACGCTGTCAGGGGTTATCTTGTTTTGGCCGAGGCTATTCTGAAAAGAAAAAATGTTTTGGGACAAGCTTTTAATTTTGGAACGAATCGTCCTTATTCCGTCCGAGAAGTCGTCTCTGTTATTTTAGATTTGATGTATAAAAATAATTTAAAGCCGATAATTTTAAACGAAGCGGAAAATGAAATTAAAAATCAAAGCCTGGATTTCAGCAAAGCCAGAAAAGTTCTCAAATGGCAGCCGGCCTATACTTTAAAAGATGGTCTTGAAGAAACAATTCTATGGTACACCCAACATTTAAAGGCAAAAAAGCGTTAATTACCGGCGGTTTAGGATTTATCGGCAGCAACCTCGCGAGAGCTTTAGTGGATTCCGGAGCTGAAGTCAGTATTGTTGATTGTCTTTTGCCTGAAGGCGGAGGCAATCTTTTTAATGTGGACGATTTTAAAAGCCGCGTTAAAATTAACACTAACGATATCAGAGACGCAAAAATAATGGAAGATTTGGTAAGGGGCCAGGACATGATCTTCGATTTAGCGGCTCAAGTCGGGCACCTGGAAAGCATGGAAGATCCCTTCACAGATCTCGATATCAATACTCGCGGTCAGCTTGTTATTTTAGAGGCGTGCCGCCATTTTAATCCCGGAGTGAAGATTGTTTTCGCTTCAACGCGCCAGATTTACGGGAAAGCGCAGTATTTGCCGGTCGACGAAAAGCACCCCGCGAATCCGCCCGATATCAACGGGATTCATAAGCTGGCGGGTGAAAATTATCATTTATTGTATAATAAGGCTTATGGATTAAAGAGCTGTATTTTGCGGCTGACCAATGTTTACGGCCCCGGCCAATTAATGAAGCATGAAAAACACGGATTTATAGCGAGATTCATAAAAAGCGTCATTGAGGGCAAGTCTTTTGATATTTACGGTCCGGGAACCCAGTTGAGAGATTTAAATTATATTGACGATGTCGTTGAGGCATTTCTCTTGGCTGGTGAAAACGAAAAAAGTTTTGGAGAAGTTTTTAATTTAGGCCACCCCCAGCCGATTTCCATTTTAGATACAGCCAAGTTTTTAGTTGAATTGGCCGGCCAAGGCAGCTTCAAGGTGATTCAGCCAAATTCTGAAAGGCAGAAGATCGACATCGGCGATTATTACGGAGATTTTTCTAAAATTGAAAAAACATTGGGGTGGCGGCCGAACGTTTCCCCAAAAGAAGGCTTTAAAAAAACCCTTGAATATTATGAAAAAAACAAAAAGCACTATTGGAAGTAAAATTCCGTTTGTTAATTTAAGAAAACAGTACCGAGGTATTAAAAAAGAAATAGACGGAGCCATTAAAGAGGTTTTAGGCAAAGGCCAGTTCGTGCTGGGAGATCAGGTGAATCAGTTTGAAAAAGAATTTGCCAGATATTGTGGTTCAAAATATGCCATAGGGGTAGCTTCGGGCACCGATGCCTTAGAGTTGTCGCTTCGGGCCTTGGGGGTGAAAGAAGGCGACGAAGTGATTACCGCCCCAAATTCCGCCGTGGCTACAGCCATGGCTATTTTGGCAGTCGGAGCTAAGCCTGTTTTTGTTGACATCGAAAGCGGCACCCTCAATATCAATCCCGAGCTTGTTGAGAGATCTATTACTTCTAAAACAAAAGTTATTCTGCCGGTTCATTTGTTCGGTAATCCGGCCGAAATGGATAAAATATTAAAGATTGCTAAGAAACATAAATTGGCGGTTATCGAGGATGCCTGCCAGGCGCACGGAGCAAAGTATCTTGCAAAAAAAGCGGGAACTTGGGGCAAAATGGGATGCTTTAGTTTTTACCAGACCAAAAATCTTGGAGCCTATGGCGATGGGGGAGCCGTAGTCACCAATGATAAAAGATTATACAAAATTCTTTTAGCACTTAGGCAATATGGCTGGAATGAAAAAAAAGAGTCGGAAATGTTTGGCCGAAATTCCAGATTGGACGAAATCCAGGCGGCTGTCTTGCGCGTAAAACTTCGCCATTTAAACGATTGGACTCAAAAAAGGAGGCAGATAGCCAAGTCGTATGGCCGGCTTCTTAAAAAAACTCCTTTAAAACTTCCGACTGAAAATGGTTTTCACGTTTTTCATCTTTATGTGGTTCAAACGCCCTTAAGAAATAAATTGAAATCGTTTTTGGAAAAGCGGGGGATAAAAACTACGGTGCATTACCCCGTGATTATTCCCAGTCAACCTTATTTCAGCAAGTTGGGGTATAAAAATAATTGCTGTCCCGAAGCGGAAAAAATTAATTCCAAAATTCTTTCTTTGCCCATTTATCCCGAAATGACCACAACCGAAGTCAAAAAAATCTGCCAGACAATTAAAGAATTTTTCAAAATAAAAATATGAAGATCGTTTTGGTCAGGCCATCAGATTTAAGAGGAGATGTTTCTATACTTTCCCACGCCACCCCGATCAATCTCGGGTATCTTGCTGCTTACTTGATAAAAAATGGCTACGAAGTGGAAATTTGGGATTACGAAACCCAGCAATTTTTCGAGCAGGATTTTATACAAAAAATTTATAAATTGCAGCCAAAAATCATCGGTTTTAATTGCTTTACCCCCACCGTTAAAAGCGGCCACAAATTAGCTAAAATAGCTAAAGATAATTTTCCCTCCATTGTGACTTTGGCTGGAGGTCCCCATCCGAGCGCTTTGCCCAAAAGGACGCTTGAAGAATTCCCTAATTTTGATTTGGTCGTAGTCGGCGAAGGAGAATTGACACTTTTAGAAGTTTGCCGGGCCGTGCAAAACCATAAAGGCTGGCAAGGAATCAAGGGAGTGGCCTACAGAACTGATAGCGGCGTTAAACAAGAAGAAAGAAGGCCATTAATCGGCAATTTAGACGACTTGCCCTTTCCCCGGAGAGATTTGATGAATTTAGAATTTTACAGGAAGGGCCATATTTCTCGAGGCATAAGCAATAGATTAAAAAATACCGAGATTTACACTTCGCGCGGTTGCCCCATAGGCTGTTTTTTTTGCGCCATCAGAACGACAATGGGTTTGAGGCTTCGCATGAGGAGCGTGGAAAATGTTCTGGCGGAAGCCGAAGAATGTTTAAAAAAATATAATTTTGACCATTTGGCTATAGCTGACGATTCTTTTACCTATAATCAGGAAAGAACCGTCAAAATCTGCGAAGGTTTTCAAAAATTGGGAGTAAAAAGCTGGCACTGCGAAGGAACGAGGGTTGACATTGTTTCTCCCCAGTTGCTTAAATTAATGGCAAAGAGCGGCTGCAAGAAAGTGGTTTTTGGCGTGGAATCGGGCAGTCCGAGAATTTTAGAATTAATTGGCAAAAGAATTACGATTGAACAAGTTAAAAATGCTTTTAAATGGGCGAGGGAAGCCGGTATTAGATATATTGAAGGAGATTACATTATCGGCAGCCATCCTTCCGAAACCATTGAAGACTTGCAAAAGAGCCTTGATTTGATTAAAGAAACAAAACCTGATTTAATTTCGGTCACCACCATTGTGCCCTATCCCGGAACGCCGGCTTATGATTTCATGAAAGAAAAGGGCTATATTTTTTCTGACGACTGGGATCAATATGTTATGCTTGATCAGCTGCCGCTTTGGCGGACGGAATTTTTCACTCCTGAAGATCTTTTAAAGCTGCAGAGAAAAATGCTCAAGGCTTTTTATTTAAGGCCGTCATATCTACTGCACATGATTGGTAAATTAAGAAATTTTGAAGAAATGAAGTATTGGTCAGAAACCGGCTTTGATTTTATTAAGTGGCTGTTAAGGGGCAAACTAACATAAAAATAAATGATAATTTCCCAAATTTATAAAATAATAAGAAGAAGGCTCTATTATATATTTAAAAAAAAATATATAATTGATTCGCTGGCAAAAAGAAAAGGGAAATGCAACCATTGCAGCTGCTGCGAGATAAAATTCTGCGGCATAGAAAATAAGTGCGAGTATTTCGATAAAAATAGCAAGAAATGCCTGGTTTACAATACCGAAAAAATGCCTACTCTTTGCCGGATTTATCCTTTTGACGAAAAAGACAAGTGGGACGAATTTAAAGATAAGTGCGGATTTCATTGGGAGTAATTTTTATGAGAAAAATACCTAAAAAAGTGGAAGAACTTTATCGGGGGTTGGGATTAAAGACATCGCTTTATATTAATTTAAGATGGCTGCTTTGCCCTTTTGAGAAAATAGCAAGTTTTTTGCCCGTTAAGGGCGTTATTTTCGACGTCGGCTGCGGTTACGGTCTTTTAGCCAATTTCCTCTCGCTTGATTTTCCAGAAAGAAAAGTGATTGGCGCAGATTTTTCCTCTCATCGTCTTGGGATAGCTCAAAAAACTATAGGCACAAGAAAAAACATCGAGTTTTTGCAAAAAGATGTTAAAGATTTAAATTTGGATTCCTGCGATGGATTGGTGGTGAGCGATTTTCTGCATCACATATCGCCCGATATGGCTAAAAGTTTTTTCCGGCTTATTCATGAAAGACTCAAGCCGGAAGGTAAATTGATAATCCAGGAAGTGGACAGGTTTCCAAAATGGAAATATATTGCTACAATTATTATTGATAGATTATTGAATTTTGGGAAACCTCTTTATTATTGCTCGGCCGATGAATGGCAAAAAAGATTGGAAAATGCCGGATTTCGGGTAAGGACCGTTCCAATTCACCAAGGTCTTCCATTAGCCGACGTTTTATTTATTTGTGAGAAAACATGAACAAAATACTAACCATATTAAAAAATCACAAATGGGCGGTCGTTATGGCTGTTTTGGCGGGTCTCATCCTCGCCCTTCCCCAGTTTTATTTTCGTTTCCATGAATCTTACCAGGGGATTGATATGCCCTTAACCGGAGCCGAAACTTTTTACCAGGGGAGGATTCAGGAAGTAAGAGACGGCTATCCTTCCATGGGCAACGTTTGGTTTTTGGAGTATAAAGACAGGCCCTACATCCAGCCGGCTTTGGGAGAAATCATCACCTCTGATCTGGGGAAAATTTTTGGTTTAGACATGAACAACACCATTCTTTTGTCCCGCATTGTTTTTCCGGCTTTGATTTTTCTGGCCATCTACGCTTTTGTTTACCTTTTGATTAAAAAGAAATACGTAGCTTTACTTGCTTCAGCCGGCATATTGTTGGCTGACAATGTTTTTACCCGCCCTTTTATTCTGAATTTATTAAAATGGGAAATTACAGAATATCAGGCTTTGGGCTACGCCCGGCCCATTAATCCCCAGATAAGCTCGCTTTTATTTTTTGCATTTCTCGTGTTCTTCTGGCTGTTTCTGCAAACGGATACATCCAAGATTAAAAAATGGACTTTCGGTATTCTTAGCGGATTGTTCTGGGGAATGTCTTTTTATGTTTATTTTTACACCTGGAGCTTAATCCTGGTTTTTCTGGGAATACTCGGCTTATTTTTCTTATTTAAAAAAGAGTGGCTGGATTTGAGAAAAATTTTCTTTGTGGTAGCCGTAGCCTTAATAGTGGCAGGTCCCTATATCTTGAATACTTTCCAATCAATGCAGTATTTAGAATATACAGAATCCAGCCAAAGGCTGGGCCTTGTTGACGGCCGCCAGCCCTTGCCTATTAATTTAGTGGCAGCTACCCTGATTGTTTTTTTGATTTTCTTTCCCAGGACCTTAAAAAAGGCTTATTTGTTTGGAGCCACGCTGTTTGTTTCTCTTCTGGTCGTTCTCAATCAGCAGATTATAACAGGAAAAGTATTGATAGGCGATCATTACCACTGGTATTATTCCAAGCCTTTGGCTTTCATTTTCATGACCATTATCCTTTTCTTTTTATTGGAAAAGATAATCTCGAGCCAAATTTTAAAAAAGATAATCATCGGTGTTATAATCGCGGCCTTTATTTTAAATGGTTTTACAACCGACGCCATAAATTATTTTTACAGGTTGCAAAATTATTCGGTAGATTCAGATTCAATTGTTGGACAGCAGCGCTACGGCCCCATACTTGATTGGTTAAACGCCAATGCTCAAAAAGACAGCGTGGTTTTGGCTAATTCGGAATTGTCCATTTTAATCTCTGTTTATACGCCTCTTAATCTTGCCTTAGACCCCAAGTGGGCAAATCAGTACTTGGTCCCCCAAAGAGAGCTTTTGGAAAGATTATTTTTGAACTACCGTTTGATTGGGGTGAGCGCCCAAGACGCTACGGAAGTATTTTTTAGGGAAAAATCGTGGATTTCCATGATGATTTTTTCTGAGTATTACCGACAGACGCTAGGAGAGTGGGATCAAATTCCAGAGGAGGTTATTTTATCTCTTGCTAAAGAATATCAGGTTTTTTCCGGCTATCCCATCGAAAAGCTGTTTCAAAAATTCAAAATAAAATACGCTGTTTGGGACACGACTAAACAACCGGAGTGGGCCTTGGGTCAATATCCTTTCTTGCGGGAAGTTCGCCGGGATAATAAAATCATAATCTTTCAGGTAATTTAAGTGCTCAAGGCTTATCTCAACAATTTTCTTTGGCTGTTTTTAACCTATCTTTCGGCTCCTTATTTGTATTTCCGGATTTTTTTAAGAAGGCGAAAAAAAAATCATCAGCTTAAAATTTTGATTATCTCCACCGCCAAAATCGGAGATATGGTTTGTACGACTCCGGTTTTCCGGGAAATTAAAAAAAAGTTTCCCGATTGCCATTTAACAGCCCTGATCACTAATAAAACCAAGGATATCGTGGTCAACAATCCTCGCCTAGATGAGATTATTTTAATTGACGATTATTCAAGGCCTGGTCTTATTAAAAAATTAAGAAAAGAAAAATACGATTGGGCGTTTAATGTTCTGCTGGGGTCTTTTAACACTATTATCGCTTTTTGGTCTTTGATCCCCAACAGAGTGAGCACTCTTCATCGGGGGGCAGGGGAAATGTTCAAGTTTTTGGCCGTTTTCAATAATTATCGCTTGGAATATCAAAGCCACACCCGGCTCGTCAAGCATTATTTGAATTTATTAAAATTTATCGGGATAACGGATGGTAGCGAAAATGAAGAAATTTTCTGGAGTCAAAAGGAGGAAAATAAGATGCTGGATTTTTTAAAAAGTTTTAATCTAAGCCTGAATGATTTATTGATAGGCATCAGCGTGACTACCGGTGTTGGGTTTAAAAATTGGAAGAACGATAAATTTGTCGCTATCTCGGATAAATTGATAAAAGAGCTTGGCGCTAAAATAATTTTTGTGGGCGGGCCGAATGACTCCTCGGCCATTAAGCAGGTCCAGGATCTGATGCAAAATACTAGCCTTAACTCGGCCGGTTGTTTTACTCTTGCCGAATTGCCGGCCTTGCTCAAAAAAATGAAATTATTCATCAGTTTAGATACCGGCCCTCTTTATATTGCCAACGCCGTGGGTACGCCCGTGATTGATATCGGGGGCTGTCTCGATTTCAGAGAACAGGCTCCGACCGGGCCGCGCAGCAGAATATTGCCCAAAACCAACAGCTCCCGATATTCTTTCGTCGATTCAATTGACTCGGTCCGCAAAGCTTGGCTTGATCGGCAACTTCAAGAAATAACTCCGGAAGAAATTTTTGAGACAGCCAGAGAGCTTTTAGACTTGCCTAAAACAAGATAATTCGATATGGTTAAGGGACTTAAATGAGTAAAAAAATATTATTAGTCTATAACTATACGGTTGTTGAGCCTTTAGGCATGTTATCTTTAGCAGATTATCTTGAAAGAAATAATCACGAAGTTGAGATTATTGATTGGCAATCATTAGAAAAGAAAAACCTTGATTTTGCCGATTATGATTTTGTCGGTTTCAGCATTCTGACAGGCTCTCACAATCAGATGTTAAAGATCGCCGATAAAATAAGGGATAAAACCAAGGTAATTATAGGTGGCCCTCATACTGTTTCTTTTTCCAAAGACTGTAAAGAACATGCCGATTTCGTAGTCAGAGGCTTCGGCGAGAGGATTCTGCTTAAAATAGTCAACGGCGAAATTAAAGAGGAGGGGATTTATTCAGAAAGTACGCCGCCTGTAGACCTTTTTATATCCAGCCGGGAGAAATTCTATCAGGATGAAAAAAGAAGGAATAATCCTATAAAGAATGTTATTACCGGTTTCTGCTGCCCATTTAAATGCACTTATTGTTACAATTCGATAGTGCAGGAGGAGTTTCCTTCTTATAGATACACTGCAAGACCAGTGGATTCCGTCATAAATGAATGCAAGACTTTGTTGAAATATCCTTTAAAGATAATCGCCTTTGAGGACGATACTTTCGGAGCCAGTTTAGAATGGATGAAAGAATTTGCGCCGAAATACAAAAAGGAGATCGGTTTGCCGTTTCACTGCAATATACGTATCGAATTGGCGACGGACGAAAGAATGAAGCTGTTTAAAGAGGCAGGGTGTTTAAGTGTGACCTTTTCCATCGAATCGGCCAGTGAAAAAATAAGGAAAGAATTACTTAACAGGTATATGACTAATGAGCAGATACTTTCCGGCATCGAGGTATTAAGAAAATACAATATCATGTTCAGAACTCAACAGATGTTGGGCCTTCCGACAACGACTATTGAGGATGATCTCGAACTCTTGAAACTTAATTGCAAGATAAAGCCGTTGGTCGCCTGGACTTCGATTTTTTCGCCTATTCGAGGAACCCCCATAGCTGAATTTTGCGTCAAGGAGGGATACTATGATGGGAAAAACGACGATATCGCCGACACTTTATTCAGCCACTCTGTTTTGAATTTTCCTGAAAAAAGAAAAAAACAGATTGCCGTTTTAAATAAAGTATTTACGGTTTTGTGCCATTTGCCGAGAGGCTACGAAATGGGGAAGGAGTTAATGGAAAGCGACTGCACGATGGACGATTTTTACAAGATTACCAAAAACAATCTGTATGATGCAATGTACGACTTAGACCAAGCCAGCGCCAAAAACACCAGATAGTTGACATATTTCTAATTTTATAGTACTTTGTTTATAGTACTTTTACCTGCGTCGAGGAGTGATAAAAAAAACAATAAAAAGGAGGGTAACCCATGGAAGTTTATGGAATTATTTTGGTAGTTCTGACTGCGACCCAGTTCTTTGGTCAGGTGTTTAAGTCACTTAAGACCAAAAGCACCAAAGATCTTTCCTGGTGGACTTTCATCATTACGCTGGTGATAAGCGCGCTGTGGGTCATGTTTGGCGTCTGGAGAGGCGCCGGCGAGATTATCGTGGCCAATGTCATCGTGAACGTTTCCTGCATCGCGATTTTAGCGATAAAGTATTTTGTTGAGAGACCCAAGATTGACACCCGGCTAATATTTTCTTCCTTAACAAGAAAGACTATAGCGATAGTGGCTGTTGGCGTGGCGGTTTTGGCAATAGCCGCGATAGCCATACCCTCATTGAGGGGAGCGCTCGGCTGGGTGACGACAGCATTAAATGTAAGCCAGCTGATCCCTCAAGCGATAAAATCGTTCGTCACCAAAAGCACGCGAGACCTTTCCTGGTGGACGTTTTTGCAGATATTTATTATCAGTATACTCTGGGCGTTCTATGGTGTTTGGAACGGCCTGCCCGAGGTTATCGTGACTAATGTGCTGTCTAACATTATTTGCGACGCCATTCTTGTCAGGAAGTATCTTTCAGAGAAAAAGTAAAATCTTACAATCAAGGAGCGGGCTGCGAACTCGCTCCTTTATTTTGGAGGGCTTGATTTTTTTGGCAGGTTTGCTATAATGCGCCATTAACAATTTCATAAGGAAAGAAAAAGGGGGTTACAAAAATGCAGAAAAGCGAATTGACGTTTGATGTGATTGAAGTTTTGAAGGAAGCGGCGGGCAAGTTTTTACCGGCATTAGTCCAAAAAGTTAGAGAAACACTTGAACCGCGGGATCTAAAGCTCTTTGATTATGTTTTTGAGCGGTACTACTTGAAAGATAAGATAATGGGAAGATGGTATGACCCATACCACATTCTTTTTTCCACTTGTTTTGCTTTAGCACTGGAAAGAACTGATGAAAAAATATCACCCCTGATCGTGCCGGGTATTATCTTGCACGACATCGGTTATTGTGCCCTACCAGATAAAACAGATCTGAATAATCCCCAAGGCCGAATTCTTCATATGCAAAAAGGAGCAGCTATCACCGCCAAGAGTCTTGCTGAAGTCGGTGATTTTAATCCTTTTGAAATTGGTATTATTGTCGAAATGGTTGCCACTCACGATAACTGGATATTGGGTATTCAAACTGAAGACCCTGATTGTCTAGCACTGATAGATACCGATAAAATATTCGTGATGAGTTTTATCAGTTTCTACAAGGACTGGGTTGGCGAAGAGGGCAAGAATCTTTCTATCCAAGAATTTTTTGATTCACGTCGGGACTCCTTTCATAAAGGGAAACACTCGTTGTCTACGAAGTCAGCTAAGGAGTGGCGCGATAAGCAGTTTGGAGCTCGTCAGTGGGAAATCCAAAACGATATTCTGAACGATGAAAATTCTTTTCGGAAATACGTTGAAGGGCATATTCAGTCAGAAATAGCGGCCGGTCGAGGCTAAGAAAGGAGGTAAAAATTGGAAGCATATATAGTTCCGGATTGGTTGACGGTTATTGCCGGATTGGTTATTTCCCGGCGTAAATTTTCAGAACAGCAAGTCCTTTTTGGTCTTCGTTCTGCAAGAGCGGCGGAAGGTAGGTGGTGTTTGCCAACTGGCTTGGGAGCTATTCGTCGGGATATTTCAAGTATGTTGGCGGCCGAAGCACCTGATTCCCTAAATGGTCCTATGGAATGGGTGCGGCGCATGTCAGAAAGGCATCAGCAGGCGTTTTTATCCCCAGCAGGATTTGCTCTAGCAGAGGCGAGATGGTATATTGAGCTTCCTTCCAAGATAAATCCCGGACAGTTAGAGCCCTTAAAGCCGATTTGCCAACTTGATGGTAGGAGCCTCTTGGTAAAGATTTACTTTTGGCTTGATTGGCAATCTGACGAATCGCCCGAGCCGGCGAAAACCGAGTGGCCGTTCAAGGAAATCAAGTTCTTTTCCAAAGAAGATCTAAAGAATGTTTCTGTCGCTTTTGGGTGCGACAAGGACCTGGAAGCCATTTTCTGGTAAGTTATTAAGAAAGAGCGGGCACAAAGCTCGCTCTTTTTGTTTGACCCCTTTTGACCCCCCTTGACACTTATCCTTGGTCGGTCTATGATGGAAATATGGAGGAAATTAATCCGAAACAAGTCTATACCACCGAGGAAACCCGAGGGTTTTTAAAGGTGTCGGATAGCACCATGAAACGGTTATTAAAAAGAGGTATAATTAAGGCCTACAAGGTCGGGGGCCAATACCGCATTTGGGGTAGCGAAATTTTGAAGTTAGTTTCCCCTAAGGTTGAAAACGAAGTTTACGGCGTTTATAAAAAGATTAAAGACAGGGCCAAAAAAACTCTAGCTAAATGGTAAACATGAAGGGTAAAAAAATACGTCAAAAAGGCAAGGTAGTTTTTACCAATGGAACCTTTGACCTTCTTCATCCCGGCCATATTAAGGTTTTGAAATTCGCCAAATCTTTGGGTGATAAATTGATTGTCGGCATTAATTCTGATAAAACTATTAAGATATTAAAGGGTAAAGACCGGCCCGTTAATAATCAGGCAGACAGAAAAATTATCTTAGAATCTTTGCGCTTTGTTGACAAGGTGGTTATCTTTAATGAACTTAGAACCGGAGATGTGGTTAAGAAAATAAAACCTGATGTCGTGGTTAAGGGCTATGAGGGGTATACTCCGGATCAAGTCAGAAAGATAGATGGGTTGCCGGAAGATATCGAAATCAAATTTTGCCCTCATCTGGGTAATTATTCGACAACCAATATTATTAAAAAAACTCGCTATCACTAATATGAACAAGCTAGCTATTATAAAATCTTTTCAAGATAAAAAAGTATTATTGGTTGGAGACACTATTCTGGACGCTTATATTTACGGAAGAAAAGTCGGTAAGGACCTAGATTGCCCTTCCGTGCCGCAGGTCAAAGAAATAGATGTTTTTCGAACATTTGGCGGAGCCAGCCTGGTGGCGGCCAATATGCTGGAATTGGGCGCTCACGTTTTTTTCGTTTCGGTCGTCGGAGCGGACAAGAACGCCGAGCATTACAATGCTTTTTCCCATCCGAAATTAAGAAAGTTTCTGGTGATTGATGAAAGACGCAAAACAACCACCAAATCCAGGATTTTCGTCAACGGGAAAAAAATGCTTTGGCTGAATCAGGTGACCGACGGCGAAATTGAATCCGAGATCGAGAAAAAAGTATTCAGCGCCGTGAAGTTGCTCGCCAAAAAAGTTGACATTATGGTGGTCGCCGACAATCAGCACGGGCTTTTAACCGAGAATCTTATCAAGCAGCTGATACGATTGAGTCACAAAACTGGGAAACCTTTGTACGTCGATTCGCAAATTGGTTACAAGCCCGGCAAACATCTTCTTTATAGGGGAGCCGATTGCCTGTTTTTGAACAGGAGAGAAGCCCAATTCGTCGACCGCAATATTGACATTAAAAAAATAAAAGATAAATTAGGCGTATCAAACGTGATCATCAAGCTTGGCGCTAAAGGAGCCGCAGCTTTGTTTAATGGCGAACTGGTCGAGAGCGTGCCTTATCGAGTAAGGGTTGTTGATCCTTGCGGAGCCGGCGACGCGTTCTTATCAGCCTTCAGCTTGGGCGACAGGCAATCTCCTAAAGAAAGTTTGAACATTGCCAATATCTGGGCGGCGTTGTCCGTGACCATCCAGGGCACTGAACCCCCGAAAAAACAGGATTTGATAAATGTAATTAATGACAAATAAACATATGGCGCAAAAACAACTTTACAAATACGGTTATAGCTTTGAGGAGATTGAAAAGCAAATTTCTAAACCCGAAAAACAAGAAAAACCCTGGGGTTCTTTTTGCCGGGCGGTAAATGAAGAAATTTACGGCATGGACCAGGTGATTGTTAAACAAGGGAAAATGGCCATTTTGGACCCGAAAGATTACCAGGGCAAGGAAGTGTTGTTGTATTTAGAATCTGGCAAGATTCAAATCGGAGAATATTGCTTAATTCCCGAAGATACTTTATTCTTTCCTTTAGGCGCTTTGCCCAGTTCTCCTGAAATAAAAGCGGAAGAAGATAGTATTCTTTATATATTTTTTGGCTGGCCCCAGAAGGATGGCGAAAAAACAGTCAAGCAAGCGACCACTTTTGACATTCGCCACAAAGATTACGCCGAAAATCTGATTGAAACGATTGCTAATCGGGAATTTACCGGCAAGAAAATATTCTTTAAAACAGGCAATCACCACGGTTTGCATTTTCACTGCAAAAAGACAGAGACTTATTTTATGCATTCCGGCAAATTGTTGCTTCGTTTGAGGGCCGATAACGCCGAAGACAGGTATTATGTCCTGGAACCCGGACAGACAATCAGAATTACTCCGGGCTTGATGCATCAGGCGTCGGGTTTGGCGGATCCGGTTATTATTGAATCTTCCACTCACGATGAAGATTCGGACAGTTTTATAGTGGAGAGCGAATTCGCCGAAATGCCCAAATTAAAAGAAATGATTAACAAAATTAATAATTAATAATTAATAAAATTATATGAGCGACACAAATTTTCAGAAGCAGCCCTTAAAGTTATTTTGGGACACAGCCAACTTAAAAGAGCTGGAAAATGGCTTCAAGATGGGGATTATGTCCGGCATAACCACCAATCCCGTAATTATAGCCAAAGAGCCCATGACGACTCGCGATCCGAACATTGATTATATTAGTCATGCCAAAAAAATAGTCGAATTGTGCAGAAAGTATAAAAAGGAGATTCCCATCAGTTTCATGGTGACCGAAACCGAACCGCAAAAAATGCTTGAGCAAGCGAAAGGTTTCGCTTCCGAGCTTAATTATAGTAATTTAAACATCAAGATTCCCATCGGCTGGCAGGAAATGGGAGTCATTAAAGAGTTGGAAGACAGCGGCATTAAGGTCAACGTAACCGTTGGCATGAATGAAGCTCAAGTTGCTTTGGCCGCCAGCGCTAATCCCACTTATTTTTCAATTTTTTGCTGCCATATTAAAGATTTGGGCGGAGACCCTTTCGCGGTTATCAGTAATAGCAAGAAATTATTAGAAGGCACTAAAACTGAAATTATCGTCGGCAGTATTCGCAACGGAAAAGACGTCGTTGATTGTTTTTCAGCCGGAGCTGATATCGTAACCGCCCCGCCTGTTATTTTTGAACAAATGGCTAAGCATCCTGAGACCGCTAACACTTGGAAGCTATTTCTTGATCTTTACGCTAAATGGGGCAATAACTGAAAAATTTACCGATGAAACCGATTATTATAGGCGGAGGGATTGCTGGTCTTTCCCTCGCCTATTTCTTAAAGAAAAATTCGATTGTCCTTGAAAAAGAAAAAACCCCGGGCGGTTTATGCCGGAGCTTTGAATTCAATAAAATTTCTTACGACGTCGGACCGCATACGATGTTTCCCGGGAAAGAGGGAGTGATGAAATTATTGATATCTTCGGCGAAGACCAATAAAATCAAAAGGTCCAATAAAATATATCATAAGGGGCGATTGATCAAGTACCCGTTTGAGAGCGATTTGGCGAGTTTGGATGATCGGGACAGGGAATATTGTCTCAAGGAATTTCTGCACAACCCCTATAAAAATAGCCGGGCGCAGAATATGCTTCAATTTTTTCTTAAGACATTCGGTCAAGGCATCACAAAATTACATTTGCAACCATATAACCAGAAAGTGTGGAAAATTTCCCCCGATCAGTTAGACATCCGGCTGGCTGAAAGAATCCCCAAACCTCTCAAGGAAGATATTATAAAATCTGCGCAAGGCATTGAAACAGAAAGACACGCGCCCGAATTCGATTGTTACTATCCCGATCGCGGAGGCATTCAAGAAACCACGAACGGTCTGTTAAAAATTATTGCCGATAAATCCAGAATAGTTTGTTCTATAAAAATCAAAAGGATTTATCGGGAAAATGGAATTTGGCAGGTAGCAACAAATAAAGGAAACTTCAGCTCACGATTGCTGGTTAATTGCATGCCGCTCCACGAACTCTTCAAGTATCTTAAAGCTCCGCAGTATATCCTGAAAGCTCTTCACGGTCTGAAATATAATTCGATCTACATCGTGCCGGTGCAAGCTAAAAAAGACAATATCGGCAATAATCTCGCTTTATATTTCGCAGACAAGGACATTATTTTCAACCGAATTTCGAAATTAGATTTCTTGGGCAGCAATTACCGGCTTAAGAACCATCATTCCACCGTCTTAGCTGAAATAACTTATCGGCCTAAGAGTTATTTAAGCAAATTAAAAAGTAAAGAAGTCCGGCAAAGAGTGATAGCCGGCTTGGATAAATTGAATTTAGTCAAAAAGGAAGATGTCGTCGATGTAGCTTTGAGGAGTTTCGAATATGCTTATGTTGTCTACGACTTAAATTATAAAAAAAAGGTCGATTGCATACTGAAATACCTTTTAAGCATCGGCATCTATTGTTGCGGCCGATTCGCGGAATTCGAATATCTGAACATAGACGGCGTCGTTGAACATAGTGATAAATTAGCTAAAAAATTAAATGAAAAAAATAATCTATAAAGCGCCCCTGATCTACAGCGTGACTTCAAACGAAATCAAAATGTTCAAGCATCTTGATAAAATGGCGCTGCTTCAGCAGGGGAAGATAAGTCCGGTGATGATTCATATCGCTCCGACCAACACTTGCAATCAGAATTGCGTTCATTGCTGCTTCAGCGAGAGAGAAAAAAAACTGAATTTAGACTTCGGCTTGTTAAAAAGCGCCCTCGACCAAGTTCATAATTTAGGAGTTAAGGCCGTGGAATGGACGGGTGGCGGAGAACCGACGCTATATTCTCATATCAACGAGGCGACCGAGTACGTAGCCCAAAAGAATATGAAGTTGGGCATGAATACCAATGCTTTATCGATAGACAGGATTAAGGAAAAAAACTGGAAGAAATTCCAGTGGGTTAGGGTGGCTTTGAATGTTTTTGACGGCAACGACAAAGCTAGGATTAAAAAATTTGAAGAAAACGTGAAATATCTTCAAAACAAAACCAAAATTACCGCTTGCTATATCGTGTCCCAAGAAATCGGCTGCAAGAACATTGGCGAAGTTATAAAATTTACCAACAAATACAAGATTATCTCCAGGTTAGCTCCGGACTGCATTCAAACTAAAGATAATATCGAAAAGCAGATCAACGAAATCAAGGAGGAGTTGAAAAAATACAAAGATCATCAATATATTTCTCTTTCAGATTTCAACGTCTACCTTTTTGAAAGGGAAGATAACGCTTGCTTAATGCACATGTGGAAACCCTTCCTTTATACCGATGGATATGTTTATGCCTGCCCTTCATCTGAATTGGCCATTGAAAACAACAGGACAATGCAGCCGAAATTTAGAGTCTGCCACGCCAGCGAAATAGAAAAATACTATAAAAATAATTTTGAGGTATTTCATCACGCCTGTTCTTATTGCAAATACGCCAAGCAGAACCAAATTTTGTATTCATTATTAAAAGAGGTTGATGATGTAGAGTTCTCTTAAAATGAAATACAGCAAACAAAAATTAGCTGAAATATTCGATGAAGATTATTTCGAGAGAGGCCCCGAAACCGGCAAATCTATTTATCAACATTACCATTGGTTGCCGAAAATGACCTTTGGGATGGCCCGGGCGTTTATTAATGAAATGAAGCCCCAAAAGCACGAAACGATCATAGATTATGGTTGCGCCAAAGGTTTTTTTGTAAAGGCGCTAAGGCGCCTGGGCTATCAGGCTTACGGAGTCGATATCAGTAAGTATGCCATAGAGCATGCCGACCCCGAAGTTAAAAAATACGTTTTTATTAAACCTAAGGGGCACTATCATCTTGGTTTTACGAAAGATGTCTTGGAACATTCTTTCTCAGACGAGGGTTTTTTGAAATTAGTGCTCAATGAAATGAGGCATTTGGCCGATAGGTGGCTGGTGGTGGTTCCGGTGGGGTTTGAGGAACATTTTATCATTGCTGATTACGAAAAAGACCCTTCGCATACCATCAAACAGCCGTCAGAGTGGTGGCTGGAGATGTTTAAGAAAAATAATTTTACCATAATTCAAACTAAATATCAGATCAAGGGGATTAAAGATAAATGGTTTTACGGACCGAAAGGCGATCCGAAGGGAAACTTATTCTTGGAATTAAAATCTAATAATTAAATAATAATCGAATAATATATGAAAAAGATGCGAAAGAAACTGCGAGTGCCGTACGCCTTAGCCGTCTACGGCAAGCCGGAAATACAGGCAGTCAACAGGGTTTTGGGCAATCCCGCCAGAATTGCCCCCGGTAACGCCGTTAAAGAATTTGAGCGTAAAATAGCGGGTCTTTTTGGCAAAAAGTATGGCGTAATGGTAAATTCAGGATCTTCGGCTAACCTGCTTGCTTTGGAAGCTCTCAATTTGCCCAAAGGATCGGAAGTCATTACTCCCGTTTTAACCTTTGCCACAACAGTAGCTCCTATTATTCAGAAGGGGCTGGTGCCTGTTTTTGTTGATGTAAAAGAGGGAACGTATGTGATCAATATCAACCAAATAGAGTCTTTAATCACTAAAAAGACCAAAGCCCTGATGATTCCTTCTCTTATCGGCAATCTTCCTGATTTAGCTCGCTTAAAAGCTATTGCTGAAAAGCATAACTTATATTTTATTGAGGATTCGTGCGATACTTTGGGGGCCACGTTTCAAGGTAAACCAACAGGATATTACTCTCATATTTCCACCACTAGTTTTTACGCCTCTCATATTATTACTACAGCCGGAGCAGGTGGCATGGTTTGTTTTCACGATCCTCTGTTGGCAAAGAAAGCCTTAGTTCTTAGTAGTTGGGGAAGAGAATCAGCTCTCTTTGGTGTTTACGAAAAATCGGAAGATATTAAAAAGCGGTTTGAGAGCGTGCTTAACGGAAAGCATTATGACGCCAAATTTATTTTTAGCGAGCTGGGATATAATTTCCAATCTGCTGAACTTAACGGCGCTTTCGGGCTTGAGCAATTAAAAAGATTAAAGGGATTTGCCAAACGCCGGCAGTCAAATTTTTCTGAGCTGGCAAAGTTTTTTAAGCAATATCAGCGCTTTTTTGTTCTGCCTCAACAAGATCCGAGAACTAAAACCAGTTGGTTGGCCTTTCCGCTCATGATCAAGCAGGGAGCCCCGTTTTCGCGTTATGAATTAACAAAATATCTTGAAGAAAATAATATCCAAACGAGGCCAGTTTTTACCGGTAACATTTTAAAACAGCCGGCCTTCAGCAAGATTAAGTCCCAGGGATCGGAAAATGATTATCCGGTGGCCGAACAGGTTATGAGGGACGGCTTTCTTATCGGCTGTCATCAGGGGCTGGAAAGAAAACACCTTAGCTGCCTTAAAAAGGCATTCACGGATTTTTTAGAAAATTATAAATAATCTTACCTTATATGAATAAAAAAATTTTAGTAACTGGAGGGGCTGGCTATGTAGGAAGCGTTCTTGTTAGGGCTCTGCTTAAAAAAGGTTACCAGGTTAAGGTCTTGGATAAATTAGTTTTCGGCAAAGGTTCTCTAGAGGAAATCAAAGACCAGATTGAGATAATTGAGGACGATGTTTGTACGACTGGCCCTGAAATTATGGAGGGGATTGACGCGGTAATCCACTTAGCCGGTTTTTCTACCGAACCGGTTTCTCAATATAACCCCAGATATACTGATTTGCTGAATCATTTGGCCACAGAAAGAATGGCTAAGTTTGCCAAAGAAAAAGGCGTTAAGAGATTTATTTTTTCTTCTTCCTGCTCAATTTATTTTACCTATAATACTCCTCCAGATCCTTCGCCCAGTAAAGAAACAGATTCTATTAATCCGATTTCTGCTTATTCGCTCTCTAAAAGAGCCGCTGAACAGGCTATCTTAGAACTAGCCGATGATAATTTTCAGCCGGTTATTTTCAGAAAGGGAACTATTTGCGGCTGGTCGCCAAGAATGAGGTTTGATTTGATTATCAACGCTTTTGCCAAAGACGCTTTTTCTAAAAAATTGCTTACTGTGGATGCGGGCGGTCAGGTTTGGAGGCCGATAATTGACATTCAAGATGTAGTCTTAACTTACATTAAGGCCTTAGAGTTGCCCTTGGATAAAATCGGCGGTAAAATATTCAATATAAGCAATGACAATTGGAATGCCGGAGAGCTGGCCCAAAAAATTAAAGAAATTGTTAAAAATAGAAAGGGCATTGACATACAAATTGAAACAAGGCCGGTGAATATCACCCGCAACTATAAAGCGGACAACGCTTTATTCAAAGAAACATTCCAGCTTGCTCCGAGCCGTTCTTTGGACGAAATTGTTTTTGAAATTTGGGACCAATTGGAAAAATCTCCGGAAATCGCAAACGATCCCATACATTACAACGATAAATGGCATTTACAACTAATGGAGCAGCAAAAAAATAAAACTGCATGAAGATTCTTTTAGTTACTCCGCCGGCCGTTAACGATATCGGCAAAGTTTTGTTCCACACGCCGCCCTTAGGCCTGCTTTATTTGGCCGCATTTTTAGAAAAAAATGGTTATCCCGACATAAAGGTCATTGATGCCGATGCCGCCAGAATCGGCTGGCAGGCCTTGGGAGATTTATTCGCTAGAGAGAACCCGGATATTATCGGCATAACCGGCGTATCAAGAACTCTGCCGGCCGTATTTAAAACAGCTGAAATTGCCAGAGAAAAATTACCGAATTCCGTGATTGTCGTCGGAGGGCCCGGATCCGCTCACGAACCAGAAAAAGTTTTAAAGTCGGCCAAGGGGGCGATTAATTTTATTGTTAAAGGTGAAGGAGAGTTAACTTTTTTTGAATTGGTAAGGGGGATAGAATCCGGCATTAAGGATTTTGGCAATATTGCCGGTTTGGTTTTTTTAAATCAAGATGGCAATTTAGTGAGCGCAAAACCCAGAGATTATATTATAGATTTAGATTCTCTGCCGTGGCCGGCTTATCATTTGCTTTATCCTGATTTGTCCCAATATCACGGCATGAAAGCAGATCATAAAGAAACGCCTCGGCCGGTTGCTACCATGTTCGCCTCGAGGGGTTGCCCTCATCGCTGTATTTTTTGCAGTTTACAGTCAAAGCTTTGGAGGGGAAGAAATCCCAAAGATGTCGTTGCTGAAATGGAATTTTATAAAAATAAATTTGGAGCAAAGTCTATCCAGCTTTACGATGATGAATTTCTCGGTTTGACTCCCAAGCAAAACGAATGGATTAAGGAAATTTGCGACGAAATAATTAAAAGAAAACTGGGCTTGAAGTTTTTAAGCCAGGGAAGATGCAGTCCATATATTGACTTGGAAACTTTAAAGAAAATGAAGGAAGCCGGATTTGTCTGGATTTGGTGGGGCGTGGAATCTGGCTCCCAAAAAGTTTTAGATATAATTAAAAAAGATATTAAAATAGAAAACGTTTTCAGAGATTTTGCTTTAGCCAGAGAAGCCGGGATTAAATCATTGGCTTTTATTGTGGTTGGTTTTCCCGGAGAAACTGCCGCCGATATAAAATTAACCGGCGATTTGCTTAGAAAATTGAAACCAGACTTAGTCAAAATTCATACTCTTATTCCTTGGCCGGGGACCGCAGTAAGAAAATATTTTGAAGAGAAAAATTTGCTGACGCCTGGCTTTGATTATTACAAACTTGATATGCGCTGTCCCATAGCCCATCGCACGGAAGAACTTACTTCACGGGAAATTATGAAGTATTCCAAGTATTTGAGTTTCAGGTTTGAAAGAGGCGGCTATTTAGGTTTGATTAAATTAGGGTTAAAATCCCTGCTTACAGCCGATGGCTGGAGAAAACTCTTCAAAAGGATTAGAATTTTTATTAATTATTTTTTTAATTGGCTGGAAGTAAGCCGCAGCAGCTAATATGCCTCATATAGAATTTTATCGCCATAATATTTCTGAAGGAGATATAAAAAATGCTGCAGGCGTTTTAAGGAGCATTTTTTTGACTACCGGCAGAGGGGTTGACGATTTCGAAAAAAAATTTGCCAAGTACTTGGGTTGCCAATATGCCGTCGGAGTAACCTGCTGTACCGGGGCAATGCATTTAGCCCTACAGGCTTTCGGCGTGAAGCCGGGAGATGAGGTTATCACCACTCCCCTTACTTTTGTCGCCACCAGCAACGCTATTTTTCATTCAGGAGCCAAACCCGTATTTATTGACGTTGAGGCCGAAACCGGGAATATGGACGCTAATTTGATTGCAGGAGCTATGACTAAAAAGACCAAAGCCATCCTACCGGTTCATCTCTACGGCCAGATGGTTGATATGAGAAAAATCAGAAAGATTGCCGATCAATACAAATTAAAAATTATAGAAGACGCTGCCCATTGTATGGAGGGCGAAAGAGATGGAGTCAGGGCCGCTCAATTGGGCGACGCCGCCTGTTTTAGCTTTTATGCCACCAAGAACATAACTTGCGGAGAGGGCGGAGCCATCGCCTTGAATAACAAAGCAATAGCCGGAACCTTAAAAAAAATGCGCCTTCATGGTCTGGAGCAGACTGCTTACGAGCGTTACGAAAAGAAGTTTTCTTCGCCCGACATGACAATTGATGGTTGGAAATACAATATGAATAATATTCAAGCTGCCTTGTTGATGGGGCAACTGTCCCGTATTGAAAAATTTTGGCAAAGAAGGGAGGAAATTGCTCAGAGATATGAGCAGGCCTTTGGAAATCCGGGCATTAATTTTCCCAAAACCTTGCCGAATGTAAAAAATGCTCGGTGGTCGTTTACTATTTGGGTTAATCCGGAAAAAAGAAGCGAGATCCAAGAAAAATTAAAAAAGAAAGGGATCCCGACCACTATTCAATGGTCGCCGGTTCATCTGATGACTTTTTATCGCAAACAATACGGCCATAAGCCCGGAGAATTTCCTATTGCCGAAGCAATCAGCAAGAAAACCATTACCTTACCTCTTTATCCAAAGCTGAAGAACAAAGAGGTTGATTTCATAATCAAAAACGTCCTAGAATTTTTATCATGAAGGTATTAATTATCTCAGATGAGTTTCCGCCCCAAGTATTGGGAGGAGCCGGTACGACTGCTTTTAATTTGGCCAGAAAATTAAAAGAGCTGGGTAATGAAATTTTTGTTATGACCACTTGCCGAGATAAAAAAGATGAAGAAAATTTTCAATATCAAAATTTGAATATTTTTAGAATCCACTCCGATTATAAGGCGAGATGGCGCAATTATTTAAGTCTCTATAATCCTCAAACGGTGGGGAAGGTCAGAAGATTAATTCAAGAGATTAAGCCAGATATTATTCATGCCCAGAATATTCATTATTGGCTTTCCTATCATTGTTTAAAAATAGCTAAGCAATATAGTCGGGCAGTTTTTTTAACAGCTCACGATACTATGCTCTATAGCTGTGGTAAGACAACCATTTCCGGCAAGATAACTTGGTGGGATCTATTGAAACAGGCTAAAAAAAGATACAACCCCTTCCGCAACATTATGATTCGTTATTACTTAAGATATGTTGATAAGATATTTGCCGTGAGCCAGGAGCTGGAGACGGCTCTTAGGGCAAATAAAATTAATAATGTCGCGTTGGTCTATAACGGAATAGCTATTTCAGATTGGACGATAGAACCTCAAAAAATCGAGGAATTTAAAAAAAGATACAACCTTGGAGAAAGACCGGTTATTTTTTTAGGCGGCAGATTGAGTTATTTGAAGGGAGCCGAGCAGGCCATTAGATTTTTAGCAGAAATTAAAAAAGAAATTCCCGAAGTGGTTTTATTGGTAGTTGGATCTGATGGTTTTTTTGAAAAGGGAGAAAAATTGGTTGAGAAGCTCGGCGTAAAAGAAAACATAGTTTTTACCGGTTGGCTGGCGGGAGATAATCTGAAAGCTGCCTACCATTCCGCTGATATAGTCATCCTGCCTGATATTTATTTTGACGCTTTGCCCATCATTTTAGTTGAAGCGATGGCTTGCAAAAAGCCAGTGGTGGGTTCTTGTTTTGCTTGCACTTCCGAGACTACCGTAGATGGCATAACCGGCTATGTTGTTAATCCTCTGGAGATTAATCAAACATCGGAGAAAATCCTTGATTTGTTAAAAAATCAGGAAAAAGCCAAGCAGTTCGGGTTGGCCGGACTTGAGAGGGTTAAAACCCATTTCAGTTTAGATTCTCAAGTCTCCCAAACCCTTTCTTGGTACCAGAAATACTTGAAAATAAATTAAAAATAACATAAAATAAAATGTATGAAAATAATTGATGTTAAAACAATTATTGTTGAGCCAAGATGGTTATTCGTAAAAATTTCCACGGACGAAGGAATAGTCGGGTGGGGAGAGGCCTTGGGCGATAAAGCCGAAACGGTCGAGGCCGCCATAAAAGAATTGAGCAGATACTTAATCGGCAAGGATCCCCGTCAGATTGAGCATCATTGGCAAGCAATGTATAGGGGAGCTTTTTGGCGAGGGGGGCCCATTTTAAACGCCGCTATCAGCGGAGTGGAGATAGCTTTGTGGGATATTCTGGGGAAGCATTTAAATGTTCCTATTTGGCAGCTTTTGGGGGGTAAATGCCGCGATAAAATAAGGGTTTATCTTAATATCGGCAGCGGCGACGAGAATGAAAATAAGGAAGTCTGGTTCAAATACGGTTATTCTAAAGGATGGATGGAGATGATTGAGTCAAAGAAGATAAACGCTATTAAATTTTGTCCATTCGGGGCAGTCAAGCAAATTGAGAGTTGGGAAAATATGAAAAAAGCGGTTGAGACAGTGAAAAATCTTAGAGAAAAATTAGGAGATAAGGTTGACCTGTTGGTTGAATGCCACGGTCGGCTTTCGCCGGCTATGGCGGTACTCTTTTGCGAAGAAATAGCTCCTTACCATCCTTTTTTTGTGGAGGAGCCATGTTTGCCGGAAAATATCGATGCCTTGGTCAGTGTCGTTCAAAAAACCAAAGTGCCTATCGCTACCGGCGAAAGGATTTTTACCAAATTCGGCTTTAGCCAATTACTGGAAAAAGCGAAGGTGGCGGTTATTCAACCTGACCTGGGGATTTGCGGAGGAATCATGGAAGGAAAAAAGATTTCCGCCATGGCCGAAGCGCATTACATTGGCGTGGCACCGCATAGTCCGTACGGCCCGATTTTGGCTGCCGCTTCCTTGCAGCTTGACGCTTGCATCCCGAACTTTATTATCCAAGAGTATTGTTCGTCCTTTGGCGAAGGGATTTTAAAAAAGCCCTTTGAGGCGAAAGATGGCTACATTGAGGTTCCTACTGGTCCCGGCCTGGGAATTGAGGTGGACGAGGAAGCATTAAAAAAGATACCTTATCAGTCAAAAGACGGCCCTCGTCTTTATCACGAAGACGGTTCAGTAGCCGATTGGTAATTATAAAAATATGACAACTAATTTAAATATCATTGGTATTATTCCCGCCAGAATGGGGTCTTCCAGATTTCCGGGCAAACCCCTGGCTAAAATCTTGGGCATGCCCATGGTGGGCCATGTTTATTTCAGAAGCAAAATGTCCAAAACCCTGAACGAGGTCTACATAGCGACTTGCGATCAGGTTATTGGCGATTATGCTGATTCCATTGGCGCCAAATGGGTTATGACCAAAGACATTTATAAGGAGCCGCCCGAAAGAGTTTCCGAAGCGGCGATAAACATTGAGGCTAAAACCGGCGAAAAGATAGATATCGTGGTGATGATCCAGGGCGATGAGCCGATGACTTTCCCCGAGATGATTGACGCGGCTTTAGAGCCGATGCTTAAAGACTTCTCGATTCAGATAACTAATTTAATGGCGCCCATCAAAACGAGGGAGGAGCACGACGACCCTAATTGCCCGAAAGTAGTGGTTGACACGAATAATTTTGCTATGTATTTTTCAAGAGAACCGATTCCTTCGTGGAAAAAGGGAGGTAAAGATTTTCCGATGTGGAAGCAGGTTTGCATTATTCCTTTCCGCAGAGATTTTCTCTTCAAGTTCAACGAAATGCCTGCCACTCCTTTGGAAAAAGTTGAATCAATCGGCGTGTTGAGAGCCATGGAGCACGGTTACAAAGTGAAAATGGTTCCGGAAAATTTTGAAACCCACGCTGTAGATACCGCTGAAGATCTCCGCTTAGTTGAAAAGTTAATGGAAAAGGACCCTTTAGTCAAACTTTATGCCAGAAACTAGTATTGTTATCAGAACGTTTAACGAGGAAAAACACCTTGGCAATCTTTTGCAGGTCATCAAAAAACAAGACTATAAAGACTACGAGATAATTATTGTTGATTCCGGCTCCACCGATAACACCGTAAAAATTGCCAAGGATTTTAAATGCGGCTCTATTTTGGAAATAGAAAGCCGCGATTTTACTTTTGGCTATTCGCTTAACTTAGGCTGTCAACAGGCCCAGGGTAAATATCTTGTTTTTATTTCTGCCCACGTCTTACCGGTTGATCATCATTGGTTGTCTAATTTAATAGAACCTTTTAAAAATGAGAAAGTGGCTATGGTGCACGGTCGCCAGTTAGCAGTTGACGGTTCTAAATTTTCTGAAAAAAGAGACTTGCAAAAACTTTGCTATCCCAATAACGCTAATTCAGCTATCAGAAAAAATCTTTGGCAGCAGCGCCCTTTTGATGAGTATTTATTCGGCTTGGAAGACATCGAGTGGGCGAAAGACATGATTCAAAAAGGATACCTGGTTAATCATGAACCCAAGGCCGCGGCTTACCATATTCATCAGGAAAAATGGCATCAGATTTTTAATCGCTATCGCCGGGAAGCGATTGCCGCAGCTAGGATTGGCTTGAAGCATCCCCTTCAGGTTCGGACAAATGTTTTTTGGTTGGTTGGCAATATTTTGCAGGACTTTTTAGCTTCTTTGCCCAATCTCTCCTTTAGTCGATTAGAAGAAATAATTCGGTTCCGCTATTATCAATGGAAGGGCACAAGACAGGGCTGGTATCACGATAAAGATATTGATCTTAATCGGGATAAGTACACCCTTTTTTATCCGTCTGGAAATCGGTCGGTTGTTATTCGAAATAAACATCAGGCACAAATTGAAGATCTGTCTTTACCAGAGATGAAACCGGGTGATATTTTAGTTCGAGTTGATTATGTGGGAGTCTGCCGGACGGATTTAGAGATTTATGATGGAGCCTTGGGTTATTATCGAGATGGTATAGCTAAGTATCCGATTGTACCTGGACACGAGTTTTCCGGCACCATTGTGCGGATTGGCGCTAATAACACATATCGAGAACGTTTTAAGGCGGGCGATAAGGTGGTGGGAGAATGTATTTTATCCCGCGGTGAAAATTCCTTACGACAGGAGGTGGGAGTGATTAATTATAATGGCGCTTACGGTCAGTTTATCGTTATGCCCGGGCAATATCTCCACCAAATTCCCGAAGGATTAGATTTAAAGGCCGCTTGCTTGACAGAACCATTAGCCGTGGTTCTACGAGCCTTGAGGCGCGTGACGCCGCGTTTAGACATAAAAAAAGAGGTAGCGGTTACGGGAGCCGGTTCTATCGGCAATCTCATCGCCCAGGTTTTGAATTTACGTGGATTTTCAGTGACTGTTTTTGATCGCAACGCGGCAAGACTGGAACTTTTGAAAAATAAAACTAAGGCGGTGCATAGTTCGCTTGAAAATTTGGCTCAATATGGTTTGATTATCGAGGCCACGGGCTCTCTCGATGTTTTGAGAATAATTTTAGGAGAGAGCGCGGTAGACTCGACCCTGTTGCTTTTAGGATTTCCTTATGGTAAATTTGACTATAATTTTGAAGAGATTGTCGGTAAAGAAAAGGTGATTGTGGGCTCGGTGGGCGGAGATCGGGAAGATTTTGATGAAGCTTTGAAGCTTTTGCCCGCTCTCGATACAGCTCCTTTTATGCAAACAGTTTTGCCTCTGGAAAAATTTCACGAAGCCTGGAAATTGCATCAAGAATCTAAGCAATTAAAAATAATTTTAAAACCATGAAGTGGAAAATTTTGACCGCCGCTCCTTATTTGCAGCCGGTTATAAAAACTATCAAAGGACTTTTAATTTATACGTAAGATTTCCCAAATCGGAGTGGCCGAAAATTAAAAAAGCCGAAAAGTTTGACGAAGAGGGTAACAAAATATTTGAAGAATTCAAAAAAGTTTATCAGGAAAAATATTTTTAACATGGAAGATAAAAATAAAAAATTCAAAATATTGCTTGTTTGCCCCAATATCCCAGGCATGCTCGTTTTGCCAGGAGCCATCGGCCTTTTTACCGCTATCCTCAAAAAAGCAGGGTTCGCCCTCGATTTATTTGATGCTACTTTGTACAAAGATGAAGTAAGCGTTTCTCCACAAAAAAGGGTGGAGTATGCCCAGGCTCGTCAATTTTCTTATAAAAAAAATCTGGGAATTGAATTAAGGCCGGACGTGATCGGTAGCTTTAAAGCGAAAGTTGAAAGTTTTCAGCCCGACTTGATGCTTTTTTCGGTGGTAGAAGACGCCTTTAGACAGGCTTTGAGCTTACTGGATGCGGTAAAAGATAAAAACATTCCGCACATAGTTGGAGGGGTTTTTCCAACAGCCGATCCGGCAAAAGTTATTTCTTTTCCTCAAATAAAAATAATCTGTATCGGGGAGGGCGAAAGAGTGGTTTTGGAAGTGGCTCAAAGATTGAGAGATGGGCGCGATATTTGCGATGTGTCCAATCTCTGGATAAAAAAAGGCGACGATACTATTATTCAAAATCCGGTAGGGCATTTAGCCAACATTAATGAAGTTTTTCCGGATTACAGCTTATTTGAAGAAGTTCGGTTTTATCGGCCGATGGGTGGCAAGATTTTGAAAACTGTACCCTTGGAAACAGCTCGAGGTTGCCCTTATCAATGTAAGTTTTGTAATTCGCCGATGTGGACAAAATTTTATCACGAACATGGCGAAGCGATTTTTTTACGGAGGAAAAGCATCGACGGATTAATTAAAGAGATAAGATATTTAGTTGAAGAATATCAACCGGAGTTGTTATATATTATCGATGATACTTTTTTAGCTAGGCCTGTCGAGGAAATTAAGGAATTCGCGGAAAAATATCAGGAATTCAGAATACCCTTTTGGATGAATACGAGACCCGAAACATTGGACGAAGAAAGAATAGGGCTGCTTAAACAAATGAATTGCTATCGTATGTCTATCGGAGTTGAATGCGGCAGCGAAGAATTCAGAAAAAAGAAACTTAATCGCCACGCCTCCAATCAGGATATTTTAGAACGCATGGCTCTTTTGGCAAAAAGCGGGCTTGTTTTTAGTGTTAATAATATAATCGGTTTTCCGGACGAAACCAGAGAATTGATTTTTGAAACGATCGAATTTAATCGTCAATTGCAAGGTTACGACTCTTTGACGGTGAGCATTTTTACTCCCTACCATGGCACCAGATTAAGAGAAGAGGCAGTCCAAAAGGGTTATTTAGATTCGTCAGTGATTACTTCTCATACCACTTCCTCGTCCCTACTTGATATGCCCCAATTGAGCAAAGAAGATATCGACGGTTTGGTCAAGACCTTTACTATGTACGTCGGTTTCCCCCAAAAATGGTGGTCTCATATTGAAAGAGCCGAAAAACCCACTCCCGAGGGGCGGGAAATATTCAATAAGCTTAAAAATATTTATCAGGAAATTTATTTTTCTGGAGATCAGTTCCAAAAAAATAAAACAATACCCGATTGGGACGAGTTGGAAAAGAAACTAAAATGAAAGAAAAAACAATCTTAATTATTTTTGGCAAAGAATCGCCTAAAAAAAATAAGTCATGGTTTGATAAGTTTGACAAGGTTCTGTTTTCAAAAGAGCTGGAAGATTTAATAACTCCTGGTAGTGTCCAGGAAGCTTATCAATTATTTTGTAAGCTTCCCAAAATTACCGATATTAATTACAAGGGGTACCAGCTTTGGTGGGTTCATCATGACGATATTTATTACCAGTTTTGCCTGCCTTATACTCAATATTGCAAGTTGCTTAATTATCTGAAGGATTTTAAAGAAATCCATCTTTATCAGCCGCCTTTTTCTTCTCTTTTCCAATATTTTTTAGAAGCTAATAACTGCCGATGTATAATTTACAAGAAAAGGAGATTCTTGCCGCCTTTCGGGATTTTGCTTCAGCTTTTTCTTTCTTTTTTATTTTTGTTTTGGCTGAAAATAACTAAGCCCAAGCTGCTGCTGGAAACCAGCGACCGATTCAGCGGGCAGGATGATTTTGATTTCAGATACAAATTTGTTTATCAGGAATTAAGGGAGAGAAAAATATCCTTTGTTGAATTTATCAGAAGTTTGGAATCGTGGTTAATAGTTCTAAAGCACGCTTGGCGAAGAAAGAGACCGGTTATTTATTCTGCGGCAATCGTTGGATTCGTGCATTATTTGGCAGGTCTTTTCGGCGAGAAAATATTTCAGCCAGCCGGAAATCCGAATGAGAAATTTTGGTTTTTGGCTTCCACTCATTATCTTCGCAATATCAGGGGGACCATTTGGTCTATTCAAGCAATGAAGTTTATCTGGCAATGGGTTGGAGCCAAGTCCGCTATAGTGCCAACTGCCGCCAACCGCAATTTTCACGAAGTTTTGGCTTGCAAGTTAGCCGGAATAAAAACAGTCGGAATTCAGCGCGGAGCCATTCCCAAGTATTACTCTATTACCGATTTTATGCCGGGGTTTGACGGTAAAAACTATCTTTCCGTTGATAAATACGGCCTTTGGTCGGAGTGGTGGCGTAATTATTTTATTAAAAACAGCGATGCTTTTAAGGAAGAACAGCTTTATGTTTCGGGCCCCATGCGTCCCTTAGAGAAAGAGATGTCAATCAACGAGGCAAGTCATCCAGCCGATCTTCTAAAAGTGCTTTTTGTTTCCGAGGGGTTAGCCGCTTTCCCAGAAGTTATGCCTTATCTTTTAACGCTTTTGGAAACAAGAGAATTTAACATGCATATTAAATTCCGACCTTATCGGGACGGTTTTGAATTATGGCTGAAAGAACATCAGCCGGAAGTTTATAAAAATATATTAGAAGAAACAAGAATTTTTAGGGGGACAATGGCCGAAGCTATTAATCAATGCGACATAGTAGTAGGTTCTCATAGTACCGCTGTCTTAGAATCGTTGTTGCAACTCAAGCCTTTTGTTTTCTTCCAAACTCAAAAATGGGGAGATTACTATGATTTAAAATCTTTCGATGTTCAGAGTTGTCTTTTAGTCGAAAATCCCATAGAGTTAATAAATTGCATCAAAAAAAGTCCTGAGATTTCGCTGGAATACTTAAAACAATTACGGGAAAATTTTTTTGGCAATCCCTACCAAAACGGCAGTAAATGGGTGGTGGATGAAGCAGAGAAAATATTATGGAAAAACCAAGAATAATCGTTATCGGCATAGACGGAGGTACCTGGAACACGATAAAACCCTTAGCAGAAAAGGGAGATTTGCCGACTTTCAAAAAGTTAATGTCAAGCGGAGCTTTCGGGACATTAATGAGCACCGTGCCTTGCAGAAGCGGCACGGCCATCATGGCTTTTTACACCGGTAAGAACCTTTGCAAGTTGGGGGCTTTGGATTTTCCCAGTTTTGATTGCGATGTGATGAATTACAAGGCAATACGGGAAAAAGGGCCGGCTATCTGGGAAATTTTAGGAAAACATGATTTGAAATCAGCCATCTTGAATTTACTTACCACCCACCCTCCATCTCCGCTTAACGGCGTGATGCTCTCCGGATTTTCGGTTTCTGAAAAAGACGAATATACTTATCCTAAAGAATTCAAGGAAAAAGTCAGGGGCTTCCATTCGCAAAGGGAAACTTTTTTGAAATTGATTTCTGGCAAGCAGACAATGGAAAATGAAAACGAATTGTTCAATTTATACTTAAGAAGCGTCCAAAACAGATACCGTATAATTAAAGACGTTATCAAAGATAAAACTTTTGATTTTTTGGTGTTTTGGATAGACGAATCGGATGCCGTTCAGCATGATTTTTGGGGGCAGGAGAATTATCTTTTAACTTTTTTTCAGGAGATAGACAAAAACTTAAACGATATCGTAGAAAATAATCCAGATTCTAATATCGTCATTTTTTCCGACCACGGGTTTGATGCGGTGCCAATTTATGAGTTTTATCCCAAGTCCTGGTTAAAAAAAGAAGGTTACCTGCATTTAAAGGGAGGCGCAATTCAACAGTGGTTAATTCAGATAATAAACAGTTTCATTATTAAAATTCCCGGCATTTATAGATATAAATTTATTGGATTTTTTAATACAATCAAGCGCTTAATCAAGGGGAAAAATAAAAAAGAAGACCAGCCATTTAAGGTGGAACGGAGCTGGCGCCTTAAGAAAACTCAAACCGAGTCAAGGGTAATAGGCATTGATTGGTCAAAAACCGTGGCCGTCAATTACGACTTTTGGGGCATTAAGATATTAAGAGAAAACCTGGAGAGAGATTACGAAGAAGTCCGTGAAGAAATAATGGAAAAAATGAGGCAGCTGAAAGACAAAAACGGCGAAAAAATAATAAAATATGTTTGGAGGAGGGAGGAGATATTTTCCGGCGGAGATGTCCAAAAGTTTCCGGACATTGCCTACTTGCCTGCCAGTAAATTTCTGCCAACCGGCTTTCTGCCCTTTTCTATTACTAAAAAAAGGAGGGCGGCTCCCGGAGTAAGAGTTACGCCCGGGGGTCATATGATAATCAGGGAAGGTATTTTCCTGGCTGCGGGCCCGGACATAAAGAATCTGGGCGGTATCGGCGAATTGAACGTTTTGGATCTGGCTCCCACCATTTTAACCATGTTTAAAATAGAGATTCCGGGAGACATGGACGGTAGAGTTTTAAAAGAGATTATGTATGAGAGATAAGGTTATAATTTTTGCCAAAAAAATTATTTTCGGCCTGCGCCTGGGGATTGTTTGGCAACTGCTCGACGCCGTTAAATTTGAGCTAGAAAAGAGGAGCCTGCAGATAAGAGCTGGTTTAATGCCCGGCCTGCCTGCCGATAGGCATGGCAACAATCAGCTAAAAAAAGAGCTTCTTCTTTTTTACGGAAAGGACGAGCCATATCAGTCGTTTGCCGGGTCGGAACTCAAAGACCTTCCTTTTTTGCGAGAAGGGGAAGTTCGCTTTAAAATCATCAAAGAAAATCTCGGCATTAAAGGAGGAACCCTATTAGATATCGGAGCTAATTTGGGGTATTTTTGCCATAAGTTTGAGGAAGAAGGATTTGAGTGCTATGCCGTAGAAGAAAACAAAATGCTCTGCTATTTTATTGAAAAATTAAAAAAAGTTTCTGGGAGGAGCTTTAAGGTAATTTGCCGGTCAATTTTTGATTATAAAAAAAATCAGAAATTGGTTTTTGACGCGGTGCTTGCCTTAAGCGTTTTCCACCATTTCCTGAAAAGCAAAGAAAATTATTTTAAATTGATCGAGCTTTTAAAAAGAATTAAAGCGAGGGAATTTTTCTTTGAGCCGCATTTGCCCCAAGAATTTAAAGGAAAAACTTTTTATAAAAATTACACTCCGGAGCAGTTCGTTGATTTTATAATGGAAAACTCCTGTTTTAAGAAAGTCGAGCTTATCGGCGAATCAGAGGGAGGCAGGCCTATTTTTAAATTTTCTGAAAAATAAGAATAAGATCAATCCGCTTTTGAAAATTTCCGCTCCAATGGCGGCCGCAATAGCCCCCCAGATTCCGTAGATGGGAATCAGTATTGCCACGAGGCATATTTTAATAAAAGAGCCTGCTTTAATTAAGTAAAGTTCTTTTTTCATCATCTTGGCTTTGAAAGTCGTGCCCAATAAGCTTATTGGGATAGAAACAAAAGTAAGCACGAATGCTTGAGAATAGATTATGGAATCAAGATACCGCGGAAAGAATATTTTATAAAAAAAGGGGATAACCGCAATAGAAATAACCATGACTATGCCGGTTAGAATGGACAGTTTCCAGAATTTTCTCATTAGATTCTTCCCGATATCTTCTTCTGATTTTGAAGCTAATTTAGGGAAAGCGAGAGATTCAACATTTCCCAAAACCCTTTCAATCTGCTCCGGGATAATCGTGGCAAAAGAATAAATCGCCAAGGGAGCCGCCCCGATTGAGTTGAAAAGAAGCAGTTTGTCCAAACGGCTGGCTATCCCCGAAACAACCCCCATTAAGCTTAAATGTTTGCCGTAAGAGATGGTTTGGGGATCTTCTTTTTTATTCGGCCGGAATTTAAACTTGGTCAACAAGTAGAAAAAAAAGTTTGCGAAAGCATTTGAGGCAAAATACACAATAATCAGCCATAAAAGGTTTTTAGTCAGGAAAAGAGCGGCAATTATCGCCCCCACTGAAATAATTTGGCTGACAATCGTGTATTTAACTTGAGAATTAAATAATTTTCTCCCGCCCAAAAAAGCCGTATAAATGTGCGAGGCGCTCAAAATCGGCAGAAAAACAGCCGCAATAATAAGCGGCATCGACAAGGCCTCATCGCCTTTTATCCAATAATAAATAGCGGCTGCTATGGCCGCTAAGCTTCCAATCAATCCCCACTTCAATTTAGTTTTAAATCCGGTATAAAAAGATCCTTCCATGTTGCGGGCTACGGCTTGATTGATGGCCGTGCTAACGCCGATTAGGGTTGTAATTTCCAATAGTTCTGCCAGAGATAATATATATTTATAGCTGCCGTAGATTGAGGGACTTAATAAGTTCGCGAAGGCCACGGCTGAAAAAAAAGCGATGACCATCGAGACCATTTGTCCTAAAATCAGCCAAAAACCACCTTTAGCTAAATAAATATTATCCGTCCCTGTATATTTTTGGGAGCGGCGCAAAAAAGTATAAACCCGGTTTTTAAAACGATCTGTCATTATTATTTTCTAAAAAATAACCGGAAAGTTTTTAATAAAATGCCTAAGTCTAAAATTAAAGATCTGTTTTTCAGATAATAGAGGTCATATTGAAATTTTTCTTGGCTATCCATGACCGATCGTCCGTATCTGAATTTTATTTGAGCCCAACCGCTGAAGCCCGGCTTGATTAAGTGGCGAATATGATAATGAGGGATTTCTTTCTCTAATTTTTCGACAAATTCTGGTCGTTCCGGTCTGGGCCCGACTAAACTTATTTCTTGCTTAAAAACATTAATCATCTGGGGCAGCTCATCGAGATGAAGTCGCCTTAGCCATTTGCCGATCCCGGTGACTCGAGGATCTTCCTCTTTCGCCCAAACAGGTCCCGTTTTTTCTTCGGCGCCAACTTTCATAGATCTAAATTTAAAAAGAAAAAACGGTTTTCCATCTTTGCCGATTCTTTCCTGACGATAAAGTACTGGTCCGCCGTCTCCGATCTTGATAGCCAGGGCGATGAAAAGCCAGAAAGGCAAGGTTGCAATTAATAAAATCCCGGCCAAAATTACATCTAATATTTGCTTTGTTTTGTCGTAAAATTCTTTTTCGCCCTCTTTAAGATTTTCCAAAAACCAAGTTTGGGTGACAAAAGAAACAGGAATTTTTTCGCAAATCATTTCATAAGCCCTTGCCCAGTTCATAAAATTTATTCGGGCGGGAAGGGATTGGTATAAATTTTTGACTAGCCAAGAATTCGAGGTAAGTTCATTAGGAATAATTAAAATATCGATTTTGTTATCCTGGGATTGGATTTGGGGCAGTAAATCTTGATTGGTATTCAGGGTTATTAATTTATATCCAAGATACGGCCGCGCCATAATCTCTTTGGTCAATTCTTGGCCCAGCGCCCCTTCGCCGATAATAGCCACTCTGCTTGAAAAACGGTAAGAGAATAATAAATAAAAGAGTTTTCTCCAGGCTAAAAGCAAGATTCCAAAAATTAACACGTCTAAAATCAAATTAGTCTTAGGTGTAATTCCAAAGAAAGGAATTAAGTAGAAAAAGACTATGCCCAGGCCGAGACCAGTTAACATAGCCCAGACGATTTTATTATAAAAAAGAGTTCCGACTCTAATTATTTTAAGGTCATAAAAACCGAAAATGTAAAAGATGGTCAGCCAGCAAAAATATAGGATTGAAAATGGTAAAACGTGCAAGTAAAAAAACCTCGAGTCAAATCCCCCCCCATAACTTAAAAAAACCGTTATTAACAGTGAAAGATAAAGACAGGCCACGTCTCCCCAAAAGAGAAGAAATTTCCGTAAGTTTAAAGTATTTAGCATCGAATTTATCCTACACCTGTTTACAGTATTTTTCAAATGGGTTAAAATAGAAAAACATTAATCATATGGGGAAACAATCAAGAGAAAAACAAGAAAGAAGACTGGAGTTTCAAACCGGCCTGCCCCGTACCGAACTTGTTCCGGTGCGAGGTTTAGAAAAAATTTGTCTTTCTATTATAACTTGGGGGACTTACTTGGTTTTGTTTACTCCCTTAATTATAAATACAAATTTTTTTTTCCCATTTGTCGCGCCAAAGACCATTTTTTTCCGCACGATCGTCGAAATAATCTTGGTATTTTATATTTTTTTAGTAATCAGCAAAAGAAGCTATCGCCCGAGAATCAATGCTCTAACCATAGCTATCGCCCTGTTTTTGGGAGTTTTTATTTTAGCTTCTTTCACCGGGATTAATCTGCATAGGTCTTTTTGGTCAACTAATGAAAGGATGACCGGGATTTTGACCATGCTGCATCTTTTTGCTTTCTTTCTTGTCTTAAGTAGTGTTTGGCGAAAGCAGAAGGATTGGGAAAGAGTTTTGGGCGTTTCTATTATTGTCGGGGTAATTCTTAGTGTTTATATTCTGATGGGGGATGAGGCGTCTACTCGAGGAGGCGGCACTATCGGCAACACCTCTTTTATGGCCGCTTACTTGCTTTTTGACGTATTTTTCGCTATTATGCTACTTTTGACTAAAAGAGGCCTGTGGCAGATTTTTACCGGGATATCTTTATTAATTATGGTGCCCGTTTTACTGCATTCGACGGGTCGGGGCGCGATCGCTGCTTTTTCGGGAGGATTATTTTTATTAGGTTTAGGATACTTGACGTTCTCCCGGCAGAAAACACTTAAAAGATTGGCTTTGGCCATTGTGCTGGTTTTGGTGGTTTTTGGCGTAGTCGCTGCTATATTTCAACCGCCCTTGATTAGAGATGAGGTGAATTTCACAATTACGGAAATGAATTCAAGGTTCGTGGTTTGGCAGAATGGCTGGAACGGCTTTAAGGAAAGGCCGATTTTGGGCTGGGGACCGGAAAATTTCATTGTTGTCTTCAGTAAATATTTTAATCCCTGCATGTTTTCATCGTGCGGCGGTGAAATTTGGTTTGATAGAGTTCACAATATAGTTCTTGATACTTTAGTGACAACGGGGATAATCGGTTTTTTGAGCTATTTAGCTATTTTTGGAGTAGCTCTTTATGGTCTTTTGAAGCTTGTGCCTAAAATAGGGGAAATTAAAAGAAAGAATATTTTTTTTCCTCTTGGAATGGCCGTTCTCTTACTGGTTTATTTTTTCCAGAATTTACTGGTTTTCGACATGATCAATACTTATTTGGTGTTTTTCTTGAGTTTGGGTTTTATTAATTTTTTGATTCAGAACCAGACAATTAAGGTCGAAGAGAAAGAGACGCCGGCTAGATTAATTAATCCAGCCCCGTCTTTAATTATTATTGTTGCGATAATCTTTATTTTTGGGCTTGGTAATATTCAACCTCTTTTAGCTAACCGCTATATTATTAAAACGGTAGGGTCGTCAAACATTGAAGAGGCATCCTTATTTTTTCGAAAATCTCTTAACACTTGGATGGAAAAATATGAACCCAGAGAGTACTTCGCCCAAAAGACAATCAGGGGCGGAAATCAAGAAATTAAAGACGAAGCAGTTAAAAAGAAATTTATAGAAATGTTTGATTTAGCCGAAATTGAAATGGAGAAAAGCGTCAGTGAGAATTCTTTGGATTTCCGTCCCCATCTGTTTTTGGGAGAGCTTTATCTTGCCTCATATCGTTTTAGTAATAATCAAGAAAAAATTATTAAAGCTGAACAAGTTTTAACCGAAGCTATACAATTAAGTCCGACTAATCAGCAAGGGTATTGGAATTTAGCTGAGGTTGAATTGGCTCAGGGAAAAATGAGCGAAGCGATTTCTTTTTTAAAAAAAGCAGTTGACTTAGAGCCGCAATTCGGTTATTCTCATTGGTACTTAGCTATGGCTTATAAAATTGTCGGGCAGAATCAATTAGCTGAAGAGGAGGTTCTTAAAGCCGAAACGGTGAACTCTCCCATAGATTTAAATACGGATTTAAATAATTTAAAAAAGGCAATTGAGATTGGCCTTGCCGCAGGCGACGATAAAAACTTAGTACGTTTTTATTCAAAAGCAGTCATCTTAGAGCCGAAGGATACTCAGCTTTGGGCGGGACTGGCAGCAAGTTATGCTAGCTTAGGTCAATTTAGCAACGCTAGAGAAGCCGCTCAGAAGGTGATTGAAATCGATCCCCAACAAGCCTCCAAGGTGCAAGGCTTTTTAAAGAATCTGCCACAACAATGATTAAAGCGCTGAAATTATCAATTATTTTTATTACTTTGTTTTTCTTTATCCTGCCCTTATTTGCTGAAGCGCAAGAGATTTTGGGTCAGCAGGCAGTTTTTAATATTGAAGCGTCATATGATCTTTTTCAAAGAAGCACGCTGTCGGCCACTTTGCTTAGAATTTCCCCCACAGCTTATTGGTATGTTGATACGAAATTTTGGGAGGGGTTAACTCCGGAACAACAAATAGAGATCAACCAATCGCTAAGTCTTTTAGCCGAAGAATTTGAAACTAATATTTATTCCAAACTTACTAGAACCTTTGGTTCCGAATGGTCGCCGGGTATTGATAAAGATACTAGGATTACGATTTTAATGCATCAAATGCAGAAAACAACGGGCGGCTATGGAGATACGGCTGATGAATATCCTAAAGTCCAAATTCCGGAATCCAATGAGAGAGAAATGATTTATTTAAATACCCAGCATATTAACACGCCCTATATTAAAAGTTTTTTAGCCCATGAGTTCATTCATTTAATAACTTTCAATCAAAAGAATAAAAAATATGGTGTTTCGGAAGATATTTGGCTGAATGAGGCTAGGGCCGAATACGCTCCCACCTTTTTGGGTTATGACGATAATTATGAAGGAAGCAATCTTCAAAGAAGGGTTAGAGATTTTTTAGACAAGCCATCCGATTCTTTGACCGAATGGCGGGAGACGTCGGCTGATTATGGAGTTGCTAATTTATTCATTCAGTATCTCGTCGATCATTATGGCCTCCAGGTTTTATCCGATTCTTTGGGAAAAAAAGAAACAGGCATCAAAAGCATCAATCTTGTATTATCTCAACGTGGTTTCCAGGAAAATTTCGCCGACATCTTCACTAATTGGTCGATTGCCGTTTTGATCAACAACTGCCAGATTTCAGAAAAATATTGCTATTACAACAAAAACCTGAAAGATTTTCGTATCACTCCGCTAATCAACTATTTGCCGTTCGTGGGCGAAAGCACTTTATCAGTTACTAACACCACTAAAGATTGGTCTGGCAACTGGCATAAATTCATTGGCGGCAAGGGAGCGTTGACACTTGATTTTACTGGTCCTCAAGGAGTTATTTTCAGCATCCCTTATCTGATTAATCGTTCAAATGGAGAGATTATAATTGATAATTTATCACTTAATGCTTTAAGAGGGGGTAAGATTTTTGTACCTGATTTTGGTTCAGAAAGCGTCGCTCTAACAATTATTCCGATTACTGAAACTAAAATTGCTGAATTTTTAAATATTGAACCATCGCGGACTTTTTCTTGGACAGCTTCAACAAAAGCGGAAATGCAAATAATCGTTCCCTCTCTTTCGACATTGAAGAAACCGATTACTGAAATGACTAGAGCTGAAATTTTAGCTCGGATTGCTGAAATTCAACAGATCATTGTTCAGCTTCAAGCGTTGCTTTTACAACTGGGCGGGGCTACTTCCTGCCAAAGCATTAATCAAGATTTATCTTTTGGCATGAAGGGTAATCCCCAGGTTTTATGCTTGCAAGAATTTTTGAAGAATCAGGGGACAGCGATTTATCCCGAGGGTATTATCAATGGTAATTTTTTTAACGCTACATTGCAGGCAGTCATTCGTTTCCAACAAAAATATAGTATTCAAGGCACGGGATATGTGGGCCCGGTCACAAGGGTCAAAATCAATCAGCTCTTGACAAAATAATCCTATCTGATAAGATGTGATTAGGAATTAGTGAGTTCAAAGCTCTGGTTCGACAGCACGCCTTCCTTAAGCAAGGCGTGTTGTTTTTTTAATTTAGTTTGCTATTATACAATTGGGCGGGGATACTCACTAATTTCCATGAATTGGAGTTTTTTCTCCGCCCATTATTTTTTATGATGAAATTTCAAGAAAATATTCCCTTAAAGAAATACACGACTTTCAAAATAGGCGGTTCAGCTAAATATTTTTTTGTAGCCAAGACTAAAACTAGCCTTGTGAAGGCAATTCAAGCGGCAAAGAAAGCAAGTTTGCCCTTTTTTATTTTAGGAGGCGGCAGTAATTTATTGATCTCCGACGAGGGCTACCAAGGACTGATAATTAAAACGGGAAAACCCCTATCTTCATATGTCTCGAAGGGTTTAGAATGGGCCGCCGGTATCCCCGGGACAGTTGAAGGAGCCGTCTGGGGTAATGCTGGGGCTTTCGGCAAATCAATGCAAGATGTGGTTAAAAAAGTCGAGGTGTTTGATATTAAAGATGGAAAAATAAAAATATTAAACAATAAAGATTGTCAGTTCGGTTATCGAGACAGTATTTTTAAAAAAAACAAGAATTTAATTATTCTCTCGGTAAAAATTAAAACGAGAAAAAGCAATTTAAATAAAATAAAAGAATATTTAAATTACAGAAAAGACAGACAGCCTCTAAATCTGCCTTCAGCGGGTAGTGTTTTTAAGAATCCTAAAAATTATTCCGCCGGGGAACTGATCGAAAAAGCCGGCTTAAGGGGCAAAAAAATCGGCGGGGCCCAAATTTCTAATATTCACGCAAATTTCATCGTTAATTTAAACAAGGCAACCGCTCAAGATGTTTTATCGTTGATTAAATTAATTAAAAAAACCGTGTACGGAAAGTTTAAAGTTAAGTTAAGGGAAGAAATTGTTATTTTATATTGACAAAATAATCTGCTTAATGAAATAATAAAGAAAAGGAGAAGTTTTTCCGAATTTTGATTTTAATGGTACCAACAAAGTTTTTTCTCACCAAGGGGGTAGGATTTCATCGCGATTATCTCGCTTCTTTTGAATTGGCATTAAGAGACGCCGGTATGGCGGCGTTTAATTTAGTTTCCGTTTCTAGTATTTTGCCGCCCGGTTGCAAAAAAGTTACCAGAACCAAAGGCTTGGAATTCTTGAGTCCGGGCGAAGTGGTTTTCGTGGTTTTGGCCAGAAATCACACCAATGAGCCTAATCGTCTAATTTGCGCTTCGGTCGGTTGCGCTATTCCGGCAGACAAGCAAAAATACGGTTACCTTTCCGAGCACCATCCCTTCGGCGAAACGAGCGATAAAGCGGGCGATTACGCCGAAGATTTGGCCGCTTCCATGTTGGCTTCGACCCTAGGTTTGAAATTTAATCCCAACGCAGCTTGGGACTCGCGGCGCCAAGCCTTCAGATTATCAGGCAAAATTGTGCGCACGACCAACGTTACCCAAAGCGCTCGAGGCGACAAAGACGGTTGTTGGGCTTCCACGGTGGCTATGGCCGTTTTTATTCCTTGATATTATAAATGAAAAAAAACCCCTTTCTTTCGGGCAAAAAAATTTCATCTTTAAAATTAAAGAAAGGCCTTTTGGTTTCTGAGTTGGTTGAAAATTATTATCAAGCTTATAATTCCGCGAGATTGAGCGAAGCCTGTCGGCTTTTGTCCGAAAAAATGTTAAAAATTAGAGACGACACGACGATTGGAGTAACCATCGCGGGAGCCCTAACCCCGGCTGGCATGTCCGGCCTTTTTGTTTCTATGATGGAAAAAGGCTTCATTGATTTTATTATTGCGACCGGCGCCAACCTTTATCACGATACTCATTTTGCTTTGAATTTTCCTTTATATAAAGGAACTTGGCAGATAGACGACACGACCTTATATAAGCACGGGGTAGTGAGAATCTACGACATTTTCTTGACCACCGATACTTTATTAAACACCGACAAATGGACCCAAAAAGT
>Ga0155683_106_pt1 | contig 34459 bp, 35 predicted proteins | sample RifCSPlowO2_01_FD_107340 | JGI IMG/M metagenome (GOLD analysis project Ga0155683, IMG submission 107340) | Candidatus Nealsonbacteria bacterium RIFCSPLOWO2_01_FULL_43_36
TTTTTGATATAATCTAAGTGCGCCCTCGTAGTGAAATGGATATCACGCGACGCTTCGAACGTCGTAGTCCAAGTTCGAATCTTGGCGAGGGCACAAGCACATGCTAAGTCGGGTGACCGAGACGCTTCTGATCTCGTTTTTATGATATCCAATTTCCGAACATCTATCTGGAAATCGGATATCCAGACATCGTAAGCGGATAGTTGACACGATTTATTGAATTGATAAAATAATGATACAGATATGGCCGAAGATATCAAACAAATTTTAAATGAATATAAGGAAGAAACCAATCGGCACTTTGACGTCGTGGCCGAAAAGTTGGAAGATAAAATACAGGTTATTGCCGAGCAAGTGTCCGGTAATACTGAAACGCTTGAAATAATAAAACTTGATATTGAAACCATCAAGAACGACTTAAAACAGAAGGTTTCCCGCGAAGAATTCGTTATTCTCGAAAAACGAGTCGGCATGCTTGAAGCAAAATCGAAGAGATAAGTCTTTTAACATCTTTACGTTTATTATTATCGCCATCTTCGGCGTTTTTTTATTTTCTCAAAGAATTTTTCACCTGGGACTCGACCTTTCAAGGGGATGATGCCGCCCTTCAACTCTTTCAGGGCAAGCAACCCCGCCCGGGAGTCCAGACCCCCAGTTGGTAAACTGTTGGTAACTTTGGCTTCGCAAAAGCCGCCGTTGCCAAAGAAGCAATTTTCTGTCAGAATGAAGAAAGATTAGTCAACATAAAGGTACCATGCGAAATCAATCTTTTTCTAAAATTTGGATTGTAATTATTTTGGTTATTTTAATTGGTGGAGGAATTTTCGCTTGGCAGTATTTTAGGGTGTCAGAAGAGAAAATAGTGCCCGGAGAGGAGGTAATTGAAGACGAAACCATCGATTGGAAAGAATATACATCAGATATATTTAAAATCTTACTTAAATATCCATCGGATTTTAATTTAATTGAAGATAATACTTCGGGAGTTATTGATAGAGCGTTTGAAATTAAAAAAGATAATTCTGGGCTACAGGTTATTTTAAATCCAATTATAACAGGGGGCGGATGTGGTATGGCTGATGATTTTACCTTTAGCGGTAGGTTTTATGATGTGGTGAATAAAATTAATATCTCTGAAAAAAACATTATGATAGACAATAAACCATTCAAAATTTTATATAAAGTTCTCCCCGCAGGATATTGCAATGATTATATCTCAGAGAAATGTACTAAAAACACAAGAGTCTCAGCATATTTAGAATCAGGGGAGGGCGTCGTTTTTGGATGTGGAGATTTTATGATTAATAAGGATAAATATTTGATAAACTTTGGAGGAGAATTTAATACCGTAGATACAAATGAAGCATTGGGTATTTTTGAAGAAATACTTTCTACTTTTAGGTTTTTGGAATAATATAAATAAAGGTCGATTTAATAAATTTAACAAATCTAAAATTATGGAAATAGGAACAAATTTAGAAAAATCATCGTTTTTGTCGCCGGTTAAGAATATATCGATTCTTTTGCTGATTGGAGGAATCGGATCTTTGATTATGGCATTGCCGTATTTGATAATCAGCACTTTTCTGGGGATGCTCCAATTGATTATCGCTGTTGGTCTTATCACTACGTCTTTCGGCCTTCGTAAAATGAAGAAATGGGGGCTTTATGGGTACACCGCGATAGCTATTTTCGCTCTTTTCGGACCAATTTATTATTTTCTGACGTCTCACGGCACAGATACCATACAACTCGTATCGGTCGCCGTCGAAATTCTATTTTTAGTTTATTTTTGGAGAATTTCTAAGAAATTTAATTAGTGCTAAAATCACGAATATAACCCCCGCCAAGAGGCGCCGCCTAGAGAGCGAGCCTCGCCAAGGGCGGGAGGCTTGCCAAGTCAGACTTGGCGGCCGACTAGGATGCCTCGCCCCAAAAACACAAAAGGGCTCAAATTCCCCTCTGGAGATGAGGTTCCAGACGCGGCTGGGGCACCTTTCGACGTAGCTCAGGACGGGCTTTTCTTTTTTTTTAGATAATGTATAATCGAAACTAGGAATATGAAAAAAATAATTTTGGCAGTTTTTCTCTTTTTATTTTTAGCCGCGGCCCAGGCTCAAGCCGCTGGTCTCGTTCCTTGCGGGGGAGCCGGAGAAGAATCGTGCAGCTTTTGCGATTTTTTCAAGTTAATCAGTAATGTTTTCAATTTAGCCATCAAGATAGCAATAACTATAGCGACACTGATGTTGGTCATCGGAGGGGGAATGCTCCTTTTTGCCGGGGCCGATCCCGGCATGCTGACTAAGGCTAAGTCTCTCATTAAATCAACAGTTATCGGATTGATTGTAATTTTTACCGCTTTTATGGTTGTCGGCGTGATTTTGAACGCCATAGGATTAGCTACTTGGTCAGCAAATTTTTACAAGGACTGGATGAAGGGAAACTTTTTCCAAATCCCCGGCTGCTAGTATTCGCCCCTATAGCTCAATTGGTAGAGCAGATCCCTCTTAAGGATAAGGTTGCAGGTCCGAGCCCTGCTGGGGGCACAATTGACATTTTTTTAAAGAAAGATAAAATAAAACTGTATGGCGAGACAATTTACAGCAATCTATAAAAAAAGCGGAAAGTGGTATTTGGGCTGGATAGAAGAAATCCCGGGAGTTAATACCCAGGGGAAAACTCTTAAAGAGACGAAAGAAAATCTTAAAGAGGCGCTATTATTAATCCTAGAAACTAACAGATTTCTTAATAAAAAAGAGGTTACTGGCGGGAAAGTCATCCGCGAGCCCCTTTCTGTTTCTCTATAGATGAAGCGCAAAGATTTGATTAAATATCTTTTACAAAATAAATGCGTTTTTATCAGAGAGGGCGCGAAACACAGCGTCTTTTTTAATCCTTTATCGAAGAGATCTTCAACCTTGCCCCGGCACAATGAAATTGATAATATTTTGGCAAGGAAAATCTGCCGAGACCTCGGCGTTAACGCGCCTTAATTGTAAGATAAAATTGTTAAATATATGTTAACCACAGATCAAAAATCGAAAATCATCAAGGAGCACAAAGTCCACGCAGAGGACACGGGTTCGCCCGAAGTCCAAGTCGCTTTATTGACCGAAGAAATCAAAAGGCTTCTTTTGCATTTAAAAAAGCACCGAAAAGACGTTCATTCGAAGCGCGGGCTTCTGAAAATGGTGTCAAAAAGAAAAAAACTTTTAAGTTATCTTAAAGACGAGGATCCGAGACGCTACAATAAAACGATCAAGGCCATCGGCCTCAAAAAGTAATTCAAAATTCAATATGTTTACCAGACACAAAGAGCAGCGAGTGGCCATTCTGATTGACGTGCAGAATATGTACCACTCGGCTAAAAATATTTACGGCAAAAAGGTTAATTTTGCCGAAATTTTAAAAACAGGCGTCAGCGACCGAAAACTAATCAGGGCCTTTGCTTATGTGGTCAGGACAAAAACCGGCGAAGAAAAGCCTTTTTTTGAAGCTTTGACCACTTTGGGGTTCGAAACCCGAGTCAGAGACTTGCAGGAATTTTACGGCGGCATGAAAAAAGCTGACTGGGACGTCGGCATTACGATTGATGCCGTCAAAACTGCCCCGGGCGTCGACGTGATTGTGCTGGTTTCGGGCGATGGCGATTTTATCCAATTGGTTGAATACTTAAAAAACCAGGGCAAGCGAGTGGAAGTTATGGCTTTCGGCAAATCGACCTCCTCACACTTGAGAGAGGTGTGCGACGAATTCATCGACTTGGGAGAAGAGCCCATTAAATTCTTATTAAAAAAATGAAAGAACAATTCAAATTAAATATCGCCGATAAAGACCTTGTAGTGGAAATCAACGATCTGGCCGAGCAAGCAGCGGGCTCATGCATGGCGAGGTACGGCGATACCGTAGTGCTCGCTACGGCGGTCATGTCTAAACTTCCCCGAGAGGGCGTTGATTTTTTTCCTTTAACCGTTGAATACGAAGAGAGATTTTACGCTGCCGGAAAGATTCTCGGCTCGCGCTTTATCAGGAGAGAAAGCCGGCCGTCCGACGAGGCGATTATCACCGCCCGGGCCATTGACCGAGCTATCAGGCCGAGATTTCCCGAAACCTTCCGCAACGAAGTACAAGTAGTCGTTACCTGTCTTTCCTGGGACGGCGAAAATGATCCCGACATCGTCGGGATACTCGCGGCTTCCGTTGCTTTAGGCATTTCCAATATTCCCTGGACGAGCCCGATTGCGCCTTTAAGAATCGGCCAACTAAACGAAAAATTCATCGTCAACCCGACCTATGAAGAAAGAAAAGGAGGCAAGCTCGATATGGTTTTAGTGGGCCTTCAGGAAAACAATCAAGCTCTGATTAATATGATTGAGATGGAAGGGGAGGAGGTGCAGGAGAACACCGTAATGGAAGCTTGCGAGCTGGCCAAACCACACTTGAAAAATTTAATTGATTTTCAAAACGAAATTATCAAAAAAACCGGCCGGACGAAAGAAGCTGTTGCAGAGCCTGCGATCGACCGTGAACTCGAAAAAGAGTTTAAAGACTTTTTGGGAGACAGGCTGGAAAAGGCCCTGTTTCAGGTAAAAAAAGCTGACCGCGAAAACGCGCTCCAAAACCTTGAGAATAACTTAGCCTACTTTATTGAAGGCAAATTCCCGGGCTTAGGTAAAACAAAATATATCAAGGATTTTTTCGAAAAAGAAATTAACCGACTCGTCCATGAAAACGCCCTGCGAAGCGGCAGAAGAGCCGATGGCAGGAAATTAGACGAAATCAGAGAAATTAAAACCGAAGCCGGGATTTTGCCCAGAACCCATGGCTCCGGCCTCTTTATCAGGGGCGAAACCAAAGCCCTGGCCATTCTAACTTTGGGCACGCCAAGCGACGTCAGGCTTATGGAGGGCATGGAAATCAGAGGAAAAAAGAGATTCATGCATCATTATAACTTCCCGCCGTACTCTTCGGGAGAAGTAAAGCCCATGAGGGGCCCGGGCCGGAGAGAAATCGGGCACGGGATGCTGGCCGAAAAAGCGCTTTTGCCGTTAGTGCCAAGTTTTGAAGATTTTCCATATACTATGAGAATAGTTACCGAAATTCTCTCATCTAACGGATCAACTTCTATGGCTTCAGTTTCAGCGGCAAGTCTTGCTTTAATGGATGCGGGCGTGCCCATTAAAGCTCCGGCAGCGGGCATTTCTTTAGGACTAATGAGCGACAAAAACGGCAATTATAAAATTCTGACCGATATCCAGGGGCCGGAGGACCATTACGGCGATATGGACCTTAAGGTGGCAGGAACCAAAACCGGCATTACGGCTATCCAACTGGATGTTAAAATCGCCGGCATCAACGAAGAAATTTTTAAAAAAGTGCTTGAGTCTGCGAAAAAAGCGCGTTTTCAAATTTTGGATAAAATTGAAAAAACTTTACCCAAACCCCGTCCGGAATTATCTCCTTGGGCGCCGAGAATCTTCACCTTGCAGATCAAACCGGAAAAAATCAGAGAAATCATCGGCCCGGGGGGCAAGGTAATCAACGAGATTATTGAAAAATGCGAAGTTTCCATTGACATTGAAGACACCGGCCGGGTTTTTGTCACCGCCGAGAAAGAAGAGGCTGCTAAAAAAGCCATTGAATGGATCAATAATATCACCAGGGAAGTCGTGGTGGGGGAAATCTTCCAGGGAAAAGTAAAAAGAATCTTGAATTTTGGCGCCTTCGTGGAAATCCTCCCCGGCCAAGAAGGTATGGTCCATATTTCACAGCTGGCCGATCGCAGAGTGGAAAAAGTTGAGGATATTGTTAACATCGGCGATATCGTGCCGGTCAAAGTCATCGCTATTGACGACCAGGGCAGAATTAATCTCTCAATCAAAGAGGTTAGAAATGAATCAAGACAATAAGAACCTCGCTTTCAGCGAGAACCTTGGTTTCTCACTATGCTCGAAACTAATCAAAAAAAGGTGGCCAACCTGATCGACCAAAAAGAAGAGAAGGATTTTTTGGCGCGCGAAGAAATTAAAACCATGGAAAAAGATACGTCAAAACTTCGAGAGATTGAAGCGCGCCAGGAAAGAGAAAGGGTGGGCAAGATTAAAACGGAAGAAGAGATGATCGGGGAGAAGGAAAGAGAAAAACTTGCCGAAAAAGCTTCTTTAGAAAGGAATCTAGCAGAAAAAGAAGCTCGAGAAAGAGAAGAACGGATTAAAAAGATGCGGGGAGACAGAGAGACAAAAGAAAACGCGCAAGCCCAGATCAATACCGAAAAAGCAGAATCAATTACCGGAGAGTTTCGAGGCGCTTTAAAAGAAACTCAAATGAAAGAAGAGGAATTAAGAAAAAGATTTTTGGCCAGAATTGAGGCCAGGGCCGAAGGCATAGAAGAAATTCCCGCGCCCCCGCCATTAAAGCCGACGCCACCCGTCGTGAAAGAGGAAAAAACTTCAGAAATTACTCAAACTTTTTTAAAAAAACCGGGTTTTGGCCAAAAGATTTGGATCAGAATTATTCTATCTTTGCTCGCCCTGTCAATCCTGGCGCTGGCGGCCACTTTCTCATATTGGTATTTTATTGTCAGAGAAAAACCGCCGACTGAAGAGCCGAAAATTACGACCCCCGTTAATCCCGTTCCCGAACAAAAAGAATTAATCATCCCTCCTCCTCTGTTTTATCTTGAAAACTCCCAAACATTAAAAACGCCTCAAACTAGCGAGGTTCCTTTCTTGCTCTTCCAGGCGCTGCAAGGCAAAACAACCCCGGGCTCTCTAACTCGCATATTACTTGAAGACACAGAAAACGTTAAAATTCTTGGCCTAAAAGAGTCTTTCGACTCCTTCGGCATAATCCCTCCCGAAAATTTTTACAGCAAACTCTCGGACAACGCCACTTTATTTATTTACTCTCAAGAAGAAGGCAATCGCTTGGGGCTCGCCGTTAAAACTAACGACCGAGCGGGCTTGACCAGCATTATGACGTCTTGGGAAGAAACAATGGAAGAGAATCTTAAGGGCCTTTTTGAGCTCTTGGGCAAAGACGCGCCGGCGCTGTACTCTTATTTCCGAGACGCTCAATATCAGGAAACGAATTTCCGCTTTCAGACCTTCAGCCGCCAAGATGTGGGCATCGTTTATGCGATTTTTGACGATTATTTCGTCTTGACTACTTCCTGGAAAAGCATGGAAAAAGTTTTGGATAAGCTGAAAGAGGCGCCCCTGTCCCTGGAAAATATGACGCTGGCAGGAAAAATCGGCCAGCTTTTTTTTATCGGCGTCAATGGTACGACCTTAACTCCGGAGATGGAAAAATTAATCGCGAGCATCCAGCCCGGCGGCATCCTTTTATTAAAAAAGAACATCGTCAATGAAGGACAGACCAAAAAATTGATTCGAGATCTTCAAGAGGTTTCGTTTAATAATTACGGTATTCCTTTATTTATCGGCGTTGACCAGGAGGGCGGAGAAATCTCTCCGGTAAATTTTACCAGAGAAAAAACTGCCCAATCGGAACTGAAAACGCCGGCCCAGGCTTATGCCGTAGGATTAAGCAGGGGAGAGGAGCTAAAGGACCTGGGTATTAACCTTAATTTGGCGCCGGTTTTAGATGCAGCCCAACCCAGTGATTTTGTTTTCGGTCGGGTCTTTCAGGCAACAGATTCGGAATCCAGCGCTCTTGCGAAAGCCCTAATCTCCGGCCAAAAAACAGCCAGCGTCTTAACGGCGATCAAGCATTTCCCGGGCTACGGCGCAATTGCTTTTGACCCCGAAAAAACACTGGCAATTTTAGATAAAACGCCCCAGATCGATCTTTTTGAGATAGCGGCGGAAGCCAAGCCCGAATTCGTAATGACCTCTAATGTGATTTATTCCGAAATCGACGCAGAGTTGCCGTTTAGTTTTTCCGAAAAAGGCATAAAATTACTGAAACAAAGCATGGGTTCGGAGCCTTTAATTATAACCGACGATTTGCCCCAGCAATCATTAATCGATAAATTTTCTTTGAGGGGCGTGGTAACTTTGCCCATCAAAGCCGGGGCCGATATCCTGACTTTTTCCACCAACTGGGAAACAACGCTGCCCGAAGCCATTCGTATTCTTAATGAGGCGGTTCAAAACGGGGAAATCTCCAAAGCGCAAATTGACGATTCGGTCTTAAAGATTATAAAATTAAAAAGGGCCTACTATCATTATGAATAAACAAGCTGTCAAAGAAAAATTAGAACAAGAAAAAGCGGCCATCGAGAAACAATTGGGGACTTTCGCCACTAAAGACCCGAACCTTAAAGGCGATTGGGATTCTAAGTTCCCGAAATTTGACGGCGATTTGGAGGGAGCGGCTGATGAGGTTGCAGAATACACGACCCGTCTACCCGTGGAGTTCAGCCTAGAAACAAGGTTGCGCGACGTAAACTTGGCTTTAGAAAAAATAGCCGGAGGCAAATACGGCAAATGCGAAAACTGCGGTAAAGATATTGAAAAGGAAAGGCTGGAAGTCTACCCCGCCGCCCGTTTTTGTATGAAATGTCAAGGTTAAATCTAAAGATAGCCGAAAATTTTGCCCAGAACATATAAAACAACGCTAAGCAGCAAGATCCAAACGATGGTAAATTCTGACATAATTACTTAGCAAAAGGATTCTTAGCTCCGCTGACGCCGAAGTGCACGTGACAGCCGGTTGAATTGCCCGACCCCGGCATGCCCAAGGCTCCGCCGACCAAAGCGATAATTTGGCCTTGAGAAACATAATCGCCCGTTTTAACAAAGCTTGTTTGAAGATGCCCGTAGCTGGTAACAACGCTATTGGGATGTTGAACGGCAATAGTGTTGCCCGCCCCGCCAAAGGCCCATTTAGAAATGGAATTGGTTAATTTAACCTTCACCACCTGGCCGGCCGCGGCAGCGTAAACCGGCTCACCGCATTTACCGTGGCTGAAATCAACGGCGTTATAAAAATGCAATCCTTGGGTGATGCGGCAAGGAGCGGCAATCGGACAAATTAAGTAACTGGAGGCCATAGGAACTAACGGCTGAGCATAAACAACAGCTGGCGGCATCACGCCGTCCGGCACGATTAAAATGTCGCCGGTATAAATATCCCCTTCGGCCGACAGATTATTAAAAACAATGATGTTTTCGGCTGTTGATTTATAGGTTTTGGCGATATCTCCCAGAGTATCGCCGTTTTTCACGTGGTGGAGAACGCCCGAGGTGGGTAAGATCACCAGTGTCTGGCCAAGCTTTAATAAAGAAGACGATGTCAGATCATTGGCCCAAAGCAGGGTATTTAAAGAGATATTAAACTGCTTTGAAATAGACGAAAGCGTATCGCCATTCTCCACCACATATTCGGTGATCTCTTTTTGCGTCCATTCGTAATCAGACGCTTCCATTAAGGCTCCCAGAACCTGGGGAGTAACCATAATCGGAGGAGAAACGGAGGCTAAACTATTTTGCTGGATCAGACTTAAATCGGGCGATTCTTTAACTTTGGCCCCGGGAGTCACGAAAGAATCTTCGGTTTGGTAATTGGGGTAAGCAACCAGCAGGTTGGCGTTGCTGATAGCGGGAGAAGCAGGATTAACCAGGGAAATAATTGAGAACAAGCCGAGACAAATCGCCCCTAAATAAAAGAAGGGGTCTTTTGCAGATCCTTTAAGTTTTTTCCAATACGTCCAGATCAAGTTTTTGAGCTCTCTCTTACCAAAAATAACCATAAATTGCTCCTGCCTATAGGATACCACCGGGATAAGATTCGGTCAAGCATTTTATCCACAGTCTTAAGCCCCATAGCTTGAGGTCCGACCTCACAATATTATGCTAAAATATATCAATGGACTTAACTTCTAAGCAAAACGTCGAACTTCTCTTAAAAAAGCATGGACTTCGACCTCAAAAAAGGCTTGGCCAGAACTTTCTTATTGACAGAGACCTGCCCCAGAAGCTTGTGGCTGCCGCCCAAATCGACGCCCAAGACACGGTTTTGGAAATAGGCCCTGGCATCGGCGCCATCACCCAGGCCCTGGCTCAAAAGGCTAAATCAGTTATCGCCATAGAAAAAGACCGCAATATGGTTGAAATTCTCAAAGAAACCCTGAAAGAATTCAGTAATGTAGAGATTGTTCAAGCTGATGTTTTGAGGTTCGACCTCCCTCAAAATAAAGAGGGAGGTCGAACCTCCTTTAAAATCGTGGGCAACCTGCCTTTCTACCTCACCGCTCCGGTTATCCGGAAGTTTCTTGAATTGAGTGAGGCCGGGCCTCAATCAATGACGCTGGTGGTGCAAAAGGAGGTAGCCCAAAGAATTTGCGCCAAACCTCCCAAAATGAGCATTTTAGCCAATGCCGTCCAGTTTTACGCTGAAGCCGAAATTGTTTCCTATCTTTCCAAGAAATCTTTCTATCCCGAACCGAAAGTTGATGCGGCTTTAATCAAAATCATTCCTCGACCGGCGCCGATGGGGGACAGTAAAATGTTTTTTGAAGTAGTCAAGGCTGGTTTTTCTCACCCGAGGAAACAATTATTAAACAACCTCTCCCAAGGATTGAAAAAGAGCCGAGAAGAAGTCACGGCCTGGCTGCAAAAAAACAATATCAGCCCGCAACAAAGAGCCGAAACATTAAGCATTGAAGACTGGATAAAATTGATGAAAAGTTATAGAATTCAATAAAATGGCTGCTAAAAAATATTTTATTTCCGGGGTTTTTATTATTTTTGCTGTTTTATTGTTTTTTCCGAACAACTCTTCAGCTGTGATTTACAACACTGAATGCGGCGAGGAGATGACTATAGGCGCAGGTTACCCTAAATGTTGCGCGGCAAAGAAAGGCGGAGGCTGCGCGTTGAGTTGCACCAATTACAGCTGCTATGGCAGTTGGGATGAATATAAAATAGAAAGCGCGGGCTGCGGCGCCGATATCTTGGTGAGACACGCCCAGAGCGTTTGCGGCCCGGGTTTTGCTTGCTGCGGCTGCGGCCCCTGCCAGGTGCAATACAGCGAACCCGAGATATATAAAAAAGTCGGCAGTTGGCAGAAGGCCGCAAGAGAAGGACAGGGCGCTTGCGCAGCAACCAATTGGGGCCTCGATGCCCCAAAATTAAAATGCACAAGCGAGTGCATCAAGGCGCCAGAAAATCCTCGTTACTACGATAATCCAAATTATCCCACCGATGCCTGCAAACCAGAGGCTGGCGAAAGCTCGAAAAATATTTCCTTGCCCGTAAAATTAGATTGGGACGATGTCGAAGGCTGGAAAGGCGGCTGGTGTAAAAAAGATGGGCAGTGTTCGGAAGAATGCGTCCAGTCATACAAAATAAATCTTAAGGGTATCGATGAAAAAAAAGTGGCGAACCAATCGGAATTCATCCCCGAATCCTGCAAAATTCCTTCCAACACCACCCAGAACTGGTCGACCCAAGCCTGTTGCGGGGTAGACGGCAAAGCCTGCGGACCCGAAAGCAAGGATTGGAACTTTGCCACTAATTTAGCGCCGGAACCCGTCGCTCCCCTCGACCCGGATTGGGTAGGAACGAAGAAAGGAGAAAACATTGCTTCGCCAGTCACGCTTGATTGGTGTGATGTCAAAGAGGCTCAATCTTATCGCTTTAAGGTTTATATTATCGAGGGAGGCAACAAAGTCTGCCACCCGGACTTGCTTTCGACCAGCGAAGGGAAAGAAGTTTGCGATTCATGGCTGTTAAGGAAAACAAGAAGAGACTCGGAACAAGAAGAAAAAGCCCTTTATTCCGATTTTTTTGATGAAAATATGGATTTTTTCACCAAAAATACAGTTTATGCCTGGCAAACGACAATTTGCGACGAAAACGGCTTTGATTGCAAAGACGAAAGCCAATTATGGATGTTCTCGGCCAAAGACGTGCCCCTGGCGACTTCGTTTCTTGTTTCTCCCACGAACGACCCCGATGGAAAAACGCCGGTAGGACTCCCGATGATACTCGACTGGAACGATAAACCTGGCGTTAATTCTTTTATTTATGAAGTTGCCGCAGCGTCTGACGGTCAAAAAATCAGCGGGAGCACTAATGTTTCTCAGTCAAAATCGTTTGACTATCCCGAGCTTTCTTTAAACACTCTTTATCAATGGAAAGTAAAATCATGCTGGGATTACGAAGCAAAAAAATGCGAGCCTAATTTTAGCGAAGAATGGTCTTTCAAAACTACCGGACAAGCTCCGAAGTTAATTTATCCCGCATCTAGCGAACAAAATGTCGTCATCCCGATTAATTTTACCTGGGAAGGTGTCCCTGGAGCCCGCTCTTACATTTTGAAAATTGACGGATTATTGGAAAAAACACTGGACAAGCCGGAATTCTCTCTTGATTTTCCCGATTACCCAATCCATCAAGAAACTAATTACTCCTGGCAAGTCAAAACCTGCGCCTGGGACAACGGAAAAACTTGCGGCGCATACAGCAGTCCTCAATCCCTTAAAACTTTCCGGCTGCCGCCTCCACAAAAGCCCTCCCCGGGGGACAATGGTCAGTTTTTTACCGACGATAGATATCTTGCCTGGGAAGCAGTGCCCGGGGCCAAGGCCTATCAATACAAAATGACATATCTTTCTCTGGCGGAGAAAGAGATAGACCAAACTTGCGCTTCTTCGGTCGGGCAAGAAGCCGTCCCGCAAAAAACCGTCGGCGCTCAAAACGACTACATCTCCCTGCTCTGTTTGGGCGAATACCAATGGCAAACCAGATCTTGCTTAGACAAAGACTGCCAGGAAATAAGCAACTGGTCAGATAATTGGTCGTTTACCCTCTTAGAAGGCGGCAGCGGCCAAAATGGCCTCGTGCCTTGCGGCAGAAATGCCGACGACCCCAAAACTTCCTGGAATGAAAGGGAACCCTGCCAAATCAAACATCTCTTTTTGTCAGTCAAAATTATTATTGATTTTCTTTTATTCAGAGCGGCTCCGTTAATTCTGGTTTTACTGACCATACTCACCGGATTGATATTTTACACCTCCTTGGGACAGATGATGACTATGGCGCGGGTGATCGGTTTGTGGAAAGCGGCCGGCATCGGCTTGGGAATCATCTTTTTCGCCTGGACAATTGTTAACATATTTTTAAGGATGATCGGCTACAATATCGGGATATTCGGTAATTGGTATCAGATATTATGAAAAAATCTTTCTATGTTCCTTTAGGCATTCTGTTGTTCTCTTTACTTTTAGGATTCATCAACAAATGGAACTGGCAAGCATCGCAAAAACCTTTGCCGCAGAATAACTTAGAATCAGTTAATACAGAGGCGGCCAATCAGAATAATTATAAGGAGTTCGTAGCTGCTGATAAAAATTTCCGAATTAATTATCCGGCGGCTTGGTTCCGATTAGAAGATAAAAATATTTTATCCGCCTTTAACAGCAAAGAATGGCAAGAAAAATACAATCTGAAAACCATATTTTTGGCTCAATCTTTTGAGGCAGGTAAATTCGCCCAGTTGGTGGTTCAAGAAGGAGTTTTCGACATTTCCCCTGGAGAAATTATTGAAGAAATGAAAAAAAATAATCAAAAACAGGAACTGAATATGGAAATTGTCAAATCGGATATCCAAAATGATAAAACGATTTTTGAAGCGAAATACTTAATGACCAGCAGCCCCAATCTTTACTCCAAAGAAGCGGTAATCTTCGCTGGAGATAGAACCTATTTGATCGCTTTCGTTTCCATGGAAAATGACTGGCCCGAATTCGCCGAAGAAGCCGGCGCCATCATCAACTCAGCGGTCATTGTTCAATAAAGCTTTGAACTTGTGGTATAATAACATTGAAACATGAAAAAAATCTTTTTACTCTCAATTATTTTTTCCTTGTTCTCTTTAGTAAACGGCGGAGTTTTGGCCGCTTCTTTACAAATTTCAACCGGAAGTTTGCCGGAGGGGATGTTTAATGTCTTATATGACCAACAAATACAAGCGCAGGGAGGTATTCCCCCCTATGCGTTTAGTATAAAAAGCGGCGCACTTCCTTCGGGGCTAAGCCTATCTGACAAGGGAAAAATTACCGGAACACCGACTAAGGGAGGGGCCGGCAAAGAATCTAATTTTTCAATCAGGGTTGTTGATAATTCTTCTCAAGTCGCTGATAAAAATCTTTCAATCTTTATAGGATTCACGAAGGTAACAATCACTAGTCCTGCCAACGATACGGTTGCCTCTGGAACCTTAGGGGAAAGCTATCCGGGGTTTACTTTCGAGGCGACGGGAGGAATTCCTCCCTATGTCTGGGAGAATCCGAAGCTAACGGGTTCAAGTCTTCTTGCTGATTTTGGACTTAGTTTATCTTCTGCTGATGGGAAAATCAGCGGCGTACCAATCAAATCAGGTAATTTTCAGTTTGCGGTAAGAGTAAAGGGTGATCCCGTTATCGGATCTCCTTTAAATGGAGCTCTCGGAACCTTTAACATCTCGATCAAATGGGTTCCTTTTGAAATTACTACCGCCAATCTTTCTTCGGGAGAATTAAATAAAATATACAGCGCTGGACTTTCTGCTCACGGCGGTCTATCTCCATATTCGTGGAGCATGGCAGTAGGGTCTCTCCCGAACGGACTTAATCTTTCTTCGGAGGGAGTAATCAGCGGAACGTCTGTCAAGGAAGGGAATTTCCTCTTCACTGTGCTGGCTAAAGACGCCGAGGGGACAGAACTGGCCAAATCCTTTTCAATTCTGATTGAAAAATCTTGCCAATGTTCTGACGGAACATCCTGTGGCGCGTGCAAAGCAGGCAGCTCATTATACTGCGACGGCACTACTAAAACTTTAATTAGTAATCCGACTTGTGTCACTACTCCCACTCCTGGACCCGCTCCTGGTCCCGGCGGCTCTCCGATAACAAAAACAAAACTGGAAGTCAACTGGCCGAATTCGCCGATGGGTACGCCTCTTACTATCGACAGCAAGCTGACCGATTTAATCAAGTACTTTTACGAATGGGGGATTTCTTTGGGTGGTTTTGCCGCCTTTATCGCTTTAATCATCGCCGGGTTCCAATATTTAACTTCGGTTGGCAATGCGGGGAAAATGAGCGACGCGATGAGCCGAATAAGATCGGCTGGCTTGGGTTTGGTTTTACTTTTTAGCTCTTTCCTCATTCTCAACACCATCAACCCCCAATTGACCGAACTGAAAATACCAACCATGGAGCTGGGAAAAAGAGCCGAAGATTTGAAATCTATTTCGATAGAAACGACTAAAAAGGAAACAAAGTGTATTGGCGCAACTATTTGGAGCGGGGCTTATTACAATGGAACCCCTGAAAAGATTTCGCTCGGAGAAAATCCATTCTCGCCTAAAAAAGACATCGGTTCGGTTCAAATGAAAGGAGCTTGCCAGTTGACTCTGTTTAAAATAGCGGGGAGTTGTAATGCAACAAACGACGCGAACCCCTCTGTTGCGGTTTTGGGAGACACGCCCATTGTCGAGTCAGGCACAACCAAATTCAGTTGCGCTATACTTAACCATTCGTCTTTCATAATACCAACGCCTGCGCCGTAAAATTTGACAAAAACGGGTGTTTTATGGTAAACTGTAATAGAACTTTTGGAGTCCTCTGATAACTTAATAATCTTTGCCCGTTTTAGAGGCAAAGTTAAGAATATGTAAAGAAAAATAGAAACCCATCCTTCGTTCCGCTTCGCGGAACTTCGGAGGGCAAAGAAGGAGGTGAACCATGCTTGGAATACATACGTCTGAAGGAACGGCTGAAGGATGGTTCGGCCGAGGGAAATCGTCAGCTACTTGGTCTATTGTGATACTTGTCTTAGTGGTATTAGGAATAGGTTTCGGAATCTACGCCGCGGTGAACGCCGGAGGAGAAACCAGCGTCAGTCAGCCCAATGCGCCGGCTGCTCCTGTGGCGCCAACGCCAGCAGCGCCAACGCCAGTAATCAATGAATCTGCTCCAGTCGGGGTAATTAAAATCACGGTGGAAAAGCTCGTCTCTGATCTTCTGATAGATCCCAACAAATACAAAAAGGGCACTGTTTTCCAGGTTTCCGGCATGTATTGGGGCGAAAAAGTTGTTTCTTACGGCGACCATAGTGTATCTTTTTACCTTAATCCGCCAGTTCAAGCGTCCACTGACACAAATATTAGTGTGGAAATCTATATTAAGATGGAGGGAGAACTAGAACTTTTAAAAACCTTCCAGGCAATGAACGACAGCAAGGTGGTTGTCCGAGGGACGTATATCTTCTTTAAGACTAATAAGGGCGGCGATGGTAAAAATTACGCGGTAGCGAGCTTAGAAAAAGTTTCACTTATTTCGGCTACTCCCGCAAAGTAACGGCGAATCAGCGGCAAAAAAGGGGCTTTCTTAAAAAGAAGCTCCTTTTTCTTTTATTACCCGCTTGCTATAGTGAGTGAATACTCAATATATCAGGCATATTGCCTGCTATAATGGATTAAAATGGTTTGTGGTATAATAAATCAAGAATGTTCCAAGAAATCAAATATCGTTTATTCACAATATTCCTGACCCAGAAGAAAAAACTGGTTTTCTTTACCTGCCTCGTTTTCTTGGGACTTTTTATCGTCCCGCAAGTAACTCACGCTTTTGCTCTTGACTTAGCCAACGTCCAACTGGACGCTTTAGATTTTATTGATAGCACAATTCTTAAATATATCGTTTTTCTCGCCTTGGTAGCTATTGAGTCAATAACGCTTTTGATAATTTCGGCCAACCTTTTAGATTGGTCTTCATCTTTGCCCGTAGGATTAGATAACGGGATAGTCAACGCCGGCTGGCATTTTACGAGCGGCCTGGCCAATCTTGCTTTTATTTTAATTTTTATTGTTATTGCCTTATCTTATATTCTCAGGCTTGATAATTTTGGATTTAATAATTTTGAAATTAAAAAGGCATTGCCGCGATTGGTTATTATCGCGCTTTTAGTCAATTTCAGCTTACTCTTCGTAAAAATGCTTTCCGACATCGGCTGGATCGCCCAAGGCTCTTTCAGAAGCGTCTTCTTTGAAGGCGGGGGTTTTGCCACTGCGGCCATAGAGTCGTTAAAAGCAAGCAGTGGCAATCTTATCGGCGTAATTGTCGGCATCCCCGCGGCATATATGCTGATTGCCCTTGTGCCTTACTTAAACGTAGCGGCCTTAATAGCCATCGGAGGCTTGGTTTTAGCTACCGGCGGCGGAGCTCTTACGGGGGTAATCAGTCAAACCGTTATGGTAATTGCTTTTAATTTTATCCTTGGATTCATTTTCTTGGTCTTTGCCGCCCTCTTCTTAATCAGAATCGCCGTGATTTGGCTTTTGGCTATTTTAGCCCCCCTGGCTTTTATGGCTTTTATCCTGCCTAATACAAAAAAATATTTTGATGATTGGCTGAAAGCTTTGATACAATGGACTTTATTGGGAATAGTTGTTTTCTTTTTGATGGGGTTGGGTATAAAATTATTCGGCCTAACTATGTTGGACGAGGGGCAAGGGATTGCATTTCAAGATGAGGGAGGTCTTGGAAAATGGGAATTCTTTGGAACTTTTTATAAATATATCTTCCTCATGGTTTATTTAGTGGTCGTTCTCGTATTTTGTAAAAAACTGGTGCCGGCTGGAGCTCAAGCCATCTGGAGCGCGGTAGAGAAAGGAACTATGGCGACCGGTGCAGCGGCTTTTGGGGCAGGTCTTAGGGGAGTTGCCGGCCCGATGAAAGGCGTTAAAACCTACCGTCAGGCTAGGGAAATGGGTTTTTCAAGAAAAGACGCCTTCACAGAGGCGGGAAGAGAAATAAAAAGATGGGTAAAACCAAAACCGCCGGGAGCTATGAGTGAGGCAACGTGGGGAGAAACAGCGAAAGCCGCACCCAGAGGTGTCTGGAACGCCGTTAAGGGTGTGGCTATGGCGGGCGGGTTAGCGACCTTCGGGATAAAACTGCCGAAAAAGAAAGGCCTTAGAAAAAAACCTTGCGATGCTTGTAGTTATGGTAGTCGCCCGGGCGAAAAAATTGCCGCTAGCGCCACAGAATGTCCAAGATGTAAAAATGTCTTTTAACGACAAATATTATGGTTGGATCAACCGAACTTCAAAAACTAAAAGAGGAATACCCAGAGTTTTTCAAAAAAACTCCCGCCAAACTTATTGATTTTATTCTATCGGAAGAAACTTCTTCCAAAATTGCCGATATCTGTGTGAAAAATGGAGTTGGAGACGATGACAAAATTGAGGGCATTGCGTATAGGATTGTTCTGGTTTTGTTGAATAAACTTCCTAAAGAAAACCTGGCTTTAACCCTTGAGTCGGGAGTCGGTCTAACTGCGGAAACGGCTAAAAAAGTTGCTGATGAAGCTAACCAATTCATTTCTTCCGCCAGGGCTCAATTAAAATTGGGGGAAACCGTCCAAATTGAAAAAGAATTACCGAAAGAGACAATAGTTGAAGAAAAACCTAAAAGACCGCCATCAAAAGACGCTTACCGTGAAAAAATAGAATAATATAAATGAATCAATTTACCGTCCCTCAATTTATTGAGCATGAACCGAAAATAGTCGGCCCGCTCACCTTCAAGCAGTTTATCTTTGTCGGCATTGCCGGAGCTTTTTGCTTCGTGCTTTACTTTACGGTGCCGTTCTTGCTTTTTGTCTTATTGTCGATTGTCATTATGCTCGGCGGGTTCGCTTTGGCTTTTGTAAAAAGCGGCGGCCGGTCCCTGCCCGTGGTTTTGAAAAACTTTTTCAGTTTCTCTGCCTCGCCTAAAATGTACCTCTGGAAGCACAAAGAAGGGCTGCCTCCGAAGATTATAAAAGTCGCTCCGGCGCCGCAAGAAGTTGAAAAATCGTCCGTGCCGACAGTCGCCGGAAAAAGCCGGCTGAATGTGCTTTCTACCCAGATTGAAACCAAATCGGAAGAAGAAAAACAATAAACATGCCCACTGGTTCAACGCAACAATTTTTAGAGCTCGACCAAATCAAAGAAGGACTGCTTGTTTTGAAAAACCGGTCGTTAAGGGCCGTGATGATGGTCTCATCTTTGAATTTCGCCCTGAAATCCGACGAAGAGCAATCGTCGATTATTTCCGCTTTCCAAAGTTTTTTGAATTCTTTGGATTTTTCGTGCCAAATCGTCATTCAGTCCAGGAAACTGAATATCACGGGGTATCTCGATAAGATAAAAGAATTGGAAGCAAGGCAGGAGAACGAACTTCTCCGCATCCAAACCCAAGAATACCACGATTTTGTCCAGGGGCTGGTCGGCGGCGGCACAATTATGTCGAAATCCTTTTTTGTCGTCGTCCCTTTCAATCTTTTGGAGGCGGGAGTAATAGGCTCGCCCTTAAAATTATTTAAATCTGCGGCTAATCCCTCGCCCCTCACCGAAGACGAGTTTCAAAGATGTAAAAGCCAAATCTGGCAAAGGATGGAATTCGTGGCTTTAGGATTAAGAAGATGCGGGCTCCAGGCCATGCCCTTAACTACGCCCGAACTGATCGAACTTTTCTGGGGTTTACATCATCCCAAAGAAGCGGAAGTCGGCTATTTCCCGGAAATCCCGCCGGAACTGGCGGCGTAATTTACGATATATGGCAGTCCGACTGCCCTCAAAATACAGAGGGCAATCGGACTGCCTAAAATCGGATATCCCAAATATCATGAAATTATTCGGTAAAAAACAAAAAAGAGAAGCAATCCCTGAAAAACTCTTCGAAGCCGAAGCGATGAACGCCGTGGATCTTGTCGCCCCCGCCTCGATTGAAGTAAAACCGTCTTATTCTATGCTGGGAGAAAGAATGACCAAGTCCTTCTTTATTTTCTCTTACCCGAGATATTTAACGACCTCTTGGTTTGCCCCGGTGATTAATTTGGATATCCCGATGGATATTTCCTTTTTTATCCATCCGATCGATGCCGGGTTGATTTTAAAACAATTAAGAAGAAGGGTGACCGAGGTTCAGGCGGAGCTGATGGAGAGGGAAGAGAAAGGGCTGATTAGAGACCCGGCCCTCGAAACAGCCTACCGAGATATTGAAGAGTTAAGGGACAGATTGCAGACCGCCCAGGAAAGAATGTTCCAGCTCGGGCTGTATCTTACCGTCTATGCCGACACCAAAGAAGAAATGGATAGTATCGAAACAAACTTGCGCTCAATACTTGAATCCAGGCTTATTTACATCAAGCCGGCTCTTTATCAGCAAAAAGAAGGGTTTATCACAACCTCGCCCTATTGTCTTGATAAATTAAACGTGCACGCTCCGATGAACACCGAGCCCTTGTCCAGCGTTTTCCCGTTCGTTTCTTTCGACTTAAGCTCCAATGAAGGAATTCTTTACGGCGTCAATCAGCACAACAATTCTTTGGTTTTATTTGACCGGTTTAGTTTGGAGAACGCGAACTTCTGCGTTTTCGCCCAATCGGGCGCCGGTAAGTCCTATATGGTCAAATTGGAAGTTTTAAGATCTTTAATGGTGGGGATTAATGTAATTATCGTTGACCCGGAGAATGAATACGAAATGCTGGCTGAAGCGGTCGGCGGTTCCTATTTCAAAATATCGTTAAGCAGCGCGTCCCACATCAATCCTTTTGACTTGCCCGCGCCCAGAGAAGACGAAGACCCGGCCGATGTTCTGCGGGCTAACGTCATTAATTTAGTGGGTCTCATGCGCTTAATGCTGGGAGGATTAACCCCTGAAGAAGACGCGATTATGGACCGGGCGCTGACCGAAACTTACGCGGCCAAGGACATTACCCCGCAATCAGATTTCTCAAAAATAGCACCGCCCTTAATGTCGGACCTGGAAGCGGTTTTGGAAACCATGGAAGGAGCCGACTCTCTTTTAAAAAGGGTGAGAAAATTTACTAAAGGAACTTACGCCAATTTCTTCAACCAGCCCTCTAACGTGGATATGAAAAACAAACTCGTGGTGTTCGGCATCAGAGATATGGAAGAAGGACTTCGCCCCATGGCCATGTATATCATTATGAGATACATCTGGAACCAAATTCGCTCGGAATTGAAAAAAAGAATTTTCGTCATCGACGAGGCGTGGTGGCTGATGAAGTCGGACGACGGCGCTTCTTTCCTTTTTGGCTTAGTGAAAAGAGCCAGAAAATACTGGCTGGGGGTGACCACTATCACTCAAGATGTCGGCGACTTTATGAAATCAGATTACGGCAAACCGATTATCACCAACTCGGCGTTGCAGTTTCTGATGAAACAAAGTCCGGCCACGACCGATGTTTTACAAAAAACTTTCAACCTGACCGACTGGGAAAAAGAAATGCTCTTAAGTTCAGGGGTTGGGGAGGGACTTTTCTTTGCCGGACAAAAACACGTGGCTTTAAGGGTGGTCGCTTCTCCTTCGGAAGATAAGTTCATCACCACCAGTCCCGAAGAGATCTCAAAAATGAAAGAGGCTAAAAGAGAAGACGGGATTTGATTTTCACCCTTCTTTCCGGCTCCTCGCCGACGCTTTCAGTAGCGACATCGGTCCTTGAGGCAAGTTCTGTGTGGACGACTCGCCGTTCGTAAGAAGACATCGGAGAAAGCTCTTTTTCTCTTTTGGTGATAGCCACCTCATCGGCCGCAGTAAGGGCCACTTCTTTCAGATATTCCGCTTTTTTCTTTTTATAATCGTTGATGTCCACGTCAACATAAAAAGAGGTGGGAGACTCGGCCTTCCTTCTTAAAACAGCCCTTAAGAGCCGCTGGATCTCGCTCAAGGTCTGTCCTCGCTCGCCGATCAAAAATTGGGGCTCGTCCGCCTTCACGTCTACAAAAATCGTAGAGTCAGCCTGATTTTTTACTGCAACTTCTGAAACAAGCCCTGTTTGTTTAAAAAAATCTTCGCAAGCGCTTTTAAGTTTTTCAAATTCTTGGGGAGTCATGCTTCTTAAGAATAATATATTGCTGGACGATTGTAAATAGGGTCGTGACCAGCCAATATAGGGCAACGGCGGCGGGCAGCGTCCAAAGGATGAAAACCGTAAAAATCGGAAAAAGATAAAGCATCTGTTTTTGCATCATTTGAGACATATCAGATTGGCCTGTTGGCTTCTTTTGGTTCGTCGTCATCATTTTACTTTGAATAAACTGAACAATGCCGGTTAAAACGGCTAAAAATATCGAGGCCTGTGATAAATCCATCATGCCTAAAAAGGTCGTATCGATTTGTCCGGGATTAGGGATAAAGCCGTAAAGAAACCCTAATTGAGCCTCGCCAAATCCTTTCCAAAAAACTTGATAAAGCCCGATGAGAATCGGCAACTGGATAATTAAGGGCAAAAAGCTGGAAAAAGGATTAATCTTTTCTTTTTTATAAAGATCGAGCATGGCCCGGGACTGCTGCTCTTTATTGTTTTTAAATTTTTCCTGGATCTCTTTCATTTTAGGCTGAAGCAAGGCCAGGCTTTTCTGGGAACGGATCGCCTGAGCCCCCAAGGGATAAAAAACTAGTTTAATTAAAACAGTTAAGGCGATCACTGCTATGCCAAAATCGTGCCCCGGCAGGTATAAGTAGATTAAAATCAGGGCGTTAAACAGCGGCTGATATAAAAACGCGTTGAAAGCGCTAATAAATGGATTCATTAATTTAGTAATTTAATTATAAGGTGATTAAAGATGGTCGCAGTCGCTTCTTTGTTCTCAACCCCCGCCCCCTTACCGGCCACAACCACCACATCAAATCCTTTTTTTATTTCTCCCAGCCTAACTCTCGCAAGCTCCCTTAACCTTCTTTTAATTTTATTTCTGATGACGGCTTTGGAGGAAACCTTTCGCCCGACCACAAAACCGAACCTGGTTGAATCTCGGCCGTTTTGGGCGAACTTCAGAGATAAAAAACCGTCTTTCAGGCCCCGGCCCTGTTTTAAAACATGTTCGAAGTCTTTTTTCTTTTTAAGGCGGTTTATCTTCGGCAGCATGGTTGGGGCCTTAAACGGTAAGCTTCCATCTTTTTTTATTCCTCCGTCTAGCTATCGTCGCTCGGCCTCCCTTGGTTTTCATTCTAACGGTAAATCCGTGAGTTCGTTGTCTTTTTTTCTTCTTTGGTTGATAGGTAATACTCATAACGACATATTAACATTTTGTCCCCACCTTTTCAACACCGCAGCTCATTTCCCTCTCATTTTAATTTTATTTGACGCGTGCTACAATAATTGAGGATTAAACTTTTCGAATTATGAACAAGGATGAACTCTGGCAGGCGCTGCTTGCCCAGGTCCAGTTTAATATCTCTAAGGCCAATTTCGCCACTTGGTTTAAAAACACAGGCGTCTTTTTAAAAAAAGACGGGGAGGTGGTCGTATCTGTGCCGAATAATTTTTCTAAAGAATGGCTGGAGAACAAGTACAACAAGCTTATTTTTAAAACACTCCATAGTCTTGATGACGAAATAAAAGAAGTAAAATACGTCGTTTCTCCTAAAACAGAGGTGAAAAATGGGGAATTTCCGGCAATCGCCGGAAACGCTTACGAGGAAGTCCCTCAGTTGGATTTTCCCGAACTTAAAACGAACAAAGACACCAACCTAAATCCCAGATATACGTTTGAAAGCTTTATCGTCGGCCCATTTAATGAATTACCGCAGGCTGCTGCCTGGGCCGTAGCTCAAAATCCCGGGCTTATTTATAATCCTCTTTTTATTTATGGAGGAGTGGGCCTTGGTAAAACGCACCTTTTACAATCGGTTGGCAACGAGATTTTAAAAAGAGACCCTTCTAAAAAAATCCGCTACGTTTCTTCTGAAAAGTTCGCCACCGGTATCATTAATTCAATCCGCAACCGCGACGTTGATAAATTTAAGTCGGCGTATAAAGATATCGACGTTTTAATTATCGACGATATTCAATTTTTATCTGGTAAGGAAAAAACCCAGGAAGAATTTTTCCACATCTTTAACGCTCTTTATGAGAAAAACAAACAGATTATTATTTCCTCCGATAGGCCGCCTAAGGCCATCTCGGCCCTGGAAGAGAGGCTGCGGTCTCGTTTTGAAGGGGGGATGATCGCCGACATCAGTCTGCCTGATTTCGAAACCAGAATAGCTATTTTAAAAACAAAACTGCAAGAAAAAAAGGAAAAGTTCTCTGACGAGATTCTTGAATATATCGCCGCTAATATCCAGTCCAATATCCGAGAGCTGGAGGGCGCTCTTAACAGGTTGATCGCTTATCAAAAACTAAACAATCAAGCTCCGTCTTTGGCTGTCGCTGAAACTCTTTTAAAAAATGTAATTTTTTCACCTAAAAAAATAACCAATCCCGAGAAAATCATCCAAGCGGTATCTGTTTTTTATAACCTCAAAGAGCGGGATATTTTAACCGCTTCTCGGAAAAAAGAAATCGTTAAACCTCGCCAGGTTGCTATGTTTTTTATGAGACGAGAATTAAAAAGCTCTTTTCCTTTTATCGGCAGGAAATTCGGCGGCAAAGACCACACCACAGCTATCCATGCTTATAATAAAATAATGAGAGAGGCCGAATCGAGCGAAAATTTGATGGAGGAAATCAACTTAATAAAAGAGCAGATATACCGCTTGTAACTTGTGGGTGGTTCGAAAAATAAAAACATCTATCAATTATCAAAACAATTATAACCCCTTATCAACAACTATTCCCCAGTATCAAATAAGATACAAAAACTAAACCTAACCACACTATAATAACTATGAAAATAATAATATTAAAAGATAATTTATATAACGGATTAAATATTATCGGTCGAATCGCGGGGAAAAATCTAACCCTGCCTATTTTAAATAATATTTTAATTGAAACAGAAGGCAGCTTTATTAATCTCTCTTCGACCGATTTAGAGCTTGGTATAAAATATTGGTTGCTGGCGAAAATAGAAAAAGAAGGGAAGATTACCGTTCCCTCAAAAATTTTTACTAGTTTTATTGGGCTGTTGCCCAACAAAAAACTAACCCTCGAGGCGAAAAATCAAACATTATCTATCGATTGCGATGATCAAAGCACTCAAATTAAAGGATTAGACGCCCAAGATTATCCTATTATTCCGACGATCGGCGATAAAGACTTTATCGGATTAGACGTTGCTTCTTTTTGCGAGGGGTTAGCCCAGGTAGTCGATTTCGCCGCGGTCAATCAGGCCAGGCCGGAGCTCTCCGGGATATATTTAAATTTTCAAAAAGATCGAGTTCAATTAACTGCGACCGATAGCGTAAGATTAGCCGAAAAAACCGTTTTTTTAAAGGAAAAAACAGAGAAAAGCGTTTCCTTTATTCTGCCTCAAAAAACAGCTCGTGAAATTATTAATATTTTCACCGAACAAAAGGGCCGGTTGAAGTTATATTCCTCGCCGAATCAGGTTTTATTCGAATATCCGATGACAGAAACCGATCACCCGCAGATACAAGTCGTCTCTCGATTGGTTGAGGGCGAATATCCCGACTATCAGGGGATTATTCCTCAAAAACACGAAGCGCAAATTATTTTAACGAAGAACGATTTTCTGAACCAGGTTAAAACAGCCAGTATTTTTAGCGGAAGAAGCAACGAAGTTCAGATAAGGATTAATTCTAAAAAAGAAGGAGTTGAAATTTTGTCACAGAACCCGGAGCTGGGAGAAAATAAAAGCTTTCTTCCGGCGAAGATAGTTTATGGGCAAGAAAAAGCCCAAGAAATGGCGGTTAAGTTCAATTATCGCTTTCTTGTTGATGGGCTCCTAAACATCAAGAGCCCCCAAGTGGTTTTTGAGCTGAACGGAGAAGACGGCCCTGCGGTTTTAAAACCCGCCGAAGACCAAACCTACATCTACGTCGTCATGCCGATTAAAACTACTTAGGGGCTTGCCAAGCGTCTCGGCCGGCTTGCCAGTTCGAATATTGAGAATCGTCTTTGTTAAGATCAGCTTCCCCGCGCAATAATGGATTTTCGTTTTTAGACAAATCGGGTTCTTGAAAAGTTTTATTGCTCGGGTAGGCCTCCAGCGCTTTTGTAATGAATTTATTCCAAATAGGCCCGGCCAGAACTACGCCCGGCTCCTTGTTCATCAACCCCCCGTTATTGTTGCCTACCCACGCGCCCACAGCGATGGATGGGGTATACCCGATCGTCCAGCCGTCTTTGAATTCCTGGGTAGTGCCTGTTTTTACAGCCATCTGATAACCGGGGATATTTAAAATAGAGTATCTGCCGAAGATGGGAACCTTTGCCTCGTTGTCAGAAAGAATACTGTTAATCATATTGGCAATATTTTCTTCCAAAACTCTTTGCGGAGTTTTTTTATTTTCCTCAATAATATTCCCTTCAGAATCTGTTATTTTGAGAATAGCAACCGGCGGCGATTTTAAACCGTTATTAGCGAAAACGCCGTAAGCCGAGGTTAAGTCTAATAATTTAACTTCGCCTCCTCCCAAAACCAAACTTAATCCGTACCAGGAAAGAGGCTGGTTTAACGTGGTTATCCCAAAAGATTTAGCCGTTTCGATAGTGTCTTTAACTCCGGCTAAATAAAGGACCTTTACCGCAGGTATATTAATGGATTGAGCCAAAGCATTGCGCAAAGACATCGGTCCTCTAAATTTACCATCGTAGTTTGCCGGATGGTAGCAGTCCAGGCCATATTGGTCTTTTTCCTCGACCGCCGTTGACGCACAGTTCGGATTAAACTCTGTTTTTGTGTCCCAAAAAACCGTCTCCGGGGTTAATCCTTTTTTAAAGGCCTCAGCATATGCGAAAGGCTTAAAAGCGCTCCCTGGCTGCCTCTCGCCCAAAGTGGCGATATCAAACTTCGGATCGAACAAACACCCTTCTTCGGTTCCCGGGCAGCCCTCGGGATAAGAAGAGGTCGCATACCAATCAGCAGACCCAACCAAGGCCAGAATCTCCCCAGTTTGAGGGTTGAGCGCCACCAGAGAGGCGTTATAAGCGCCATAGCCCTCATTTGATTTAACTCCTTCCTGGACTATTTTTTCGGCTTCTTGTTGCAAGCCCCAGTCAAGCGTTGTGTAAACTTTTAAGCCCTTTTCTTTTAGGAAATAATCGGAATAGTTCTCTTCCAGGTACTTTTTGACATAAAGGACAAAATGAGGCGCCTTGATAGATTGGTCGGGACTGGCAAAAACCAGGGTTTCTTTTTTGGCCTGCTCGGCTTCTTCTTGGGAAATATATCCTTCTTGCGCCATGCGATTTAAAACGTAATTTTTTCTGGCAATCAAGCTGTCAAAGCGAGACCCGTAGGGAGATAACCTGCTCGGCGCTTGGATTAGGGAAGCTACAGCCGCGGCCTGAGCCAAAGAAAGCTCCGAGGCAGATTTATTGAAAAACACTTGGCTGGCCGCTTCCACGCCGTAGGCGTTAGATCCTAGAGGGATTTGATTAAGATAAAATTCCAGGATTTGATCTTTAGAGTAGCGGCGCTCTAATTCTAAAGTTAAAATGATCTCTTTCGCTTTGCGCCGGACGGTTTTGTCCAGGGTTAAAAAAGTGGACCTGATCAGTTGCTGGGAAATAGTTGAACCGCCGGTAGCCAACCACTTCCCGCTCGTAAGGTTATTAATTATCGAACGAGCCACGCCCTTAAGGTCTAGGCCGAAGTGATGGTAAAAATTTGAGTCTTCGGTGGCGATAATGGCCCATTTTAAGTTATTCGAAACCTGATCTAAGGAAATAACCGTCCTCTTTTCCTCGTCGTAAATTTGGTAGAGGAGGGTTTTCCCTTCTCGGTCATAGATTTTTGTCGGCAGAACAAAATCCTTTTCAGTGAATACTTCCGGCCGGGGCAAGTCTTTAGCGTAGTAAATAAAAAAAAGCAAGAAAACAAAAACACAAAAAAGAAAAAAAACAGAGAACGATTTCAAAAAGAAACCTAGGCGAATCATAAAATTATTTTACTAAATTTTCATCAAATTGGCAAATAACCGCTATTTTGTTATGATGGAAATATGAAAATCCTCACTGATCCGCAAAGCATCAAAGAGCTTTTAACCCGCGGAGTAGAAGAAATAATCGAAAGAGAAAACATAGAAAAGAAAATGAAGAGCGGGAAACGGTTAAGGGTTAAATTAGGGATCGACCCCACTAGTCCCAATATTCATCTTGGCAGAGCCATTCCTTTGCTTAAGCTGAAGGATTTCCAAGAATTGGGTCATAAGATAGTTCTGATCATCGGAGATTTTACCGGAGTTATCGGCGATACGTCTGATAAAGATAGCGAAAGACCGATGTTGAGCGAAGAACAGGTTAAGAAGAATATGGGAAGCTATATCGAACAGGCAAAAAAGATAGTTAACATTAAAGAGTGCGAGGTTCGTTATAACGGCGAATGGCTTAAAAAATTAAATTATTATGAAATCGGCAGACAGGCAGACGCTTTTTCATTAAATGAGTTTATTTCAAGAGAAAATATAAAACGGCGATTAGACGAAGGGAAACGCATCTCGTTGCGAGAATTGCTTTATCCTTTGATGCAAGGTTACGATTCTGTAATGACAAAAGTTGATATAGAAATTGGCGGCACAGATCAAAGATTTAATCTCTTGGCAGGCCGTAAGTTACAGAGGGTTTACGGTCAAGAACCCCAAGACATTATTACGAATCCGCTGATTGAGGGATTAGACGGTAGAAAAATGAGCTCTAGTTGGGGGAACACCATTAATTTATTTGATTCAGCCGGCGAGATGTACGGTAAAATCATGTCTTTGAAGGACGAATTAATTATTAAATATTTTGTTTTAGCAACCAGAGTAAGCTTAATCGAGGTCGGTAAATACGAAAAAGAACTGGCAGCTGGCGGAAATCCAAAAGACTATAAAATGAAATTAGCCCTTGAGATTGTTGCGGCCTATCACGGCAAGCAAGCGGCTGAAAAAGCCGGACAGGAATTCCAGAAGGTCTTTAGAGATAAAGAGCTGCCGTCCGACATCCCGGAAGTTCTTATAAAAGAGCAAGAGATTGATATTCTCGATTTATTGATCAAATCAAAAATGGCCTTATCTAAGGCCGATGCAAGAAGATTGATTACTCAGGGCGGGGTGGTAATAGATAGCGAAATTCAAAAAGACTGGAAAAAAGTCGTTAAAATAAAAAAAGGCGAAGTCATCCGGGCGGGTAAAAGAAAATTCGCCAAGATTATCTAGTTTCAAACAAAAATCCCCCGAGCGGGGGATTTTTGCATATTACTCTACAAAATCGTCTCCTTCTTCGTCGTCTGTTTTTTCTTCAGTTGTTTCCTCCTCCGCCGCCGCTTCCCCCTCGCCTTCATCTTCATCAACGAAAGGAGCCAAATCTTTTTCGTAAACCATGTTTGATTTTTATTTTTTCAACAATTAATCGACCTTTTCGATTCTATATAGGGTATTATATTGTTTGAAAGAGTTTTGTCAAGCGTTTCTGGCGAAAACATAAGTTAGGGCAATGGCCAGAGCATCGGCCGCGTCATCGGATTTATTAAGGTTTTTTAAGCCGAACATAGCTTGGATCTTTTTTTGCACCTGGGTTTTTTCAGCTTTACCCGAACCGGCTATCAGCATTTTAACTTGAGGGGGAGTAAACTCATGAACAGGGATGTTTTTTTTAGCAGCGGTTAGTAAAATTACCCCCTTAGCCTGGCTTACCGGCATAGCCGTTTTCAAGTTTTTAAAAAAATAAAGACTCTCTACGACCATGATCCCCGGCTGGTGAGTTTTTAGAATTTTAGCAAGCTCATTGTTAAGTTTTTTGAGCCGTTGAGGCATCGCCATCTCGGGACTGGTTTTAATTGAGCCGTAACCTAAACATTTAAAATTATCCCTTGTTCTGCTATCTAAGCTTTTAGCCAGAATAACACCATATCCTGTGGTCGCCGTGCCCGGATCGATACCTAAAATTATCATAAAAATTATTCTTTAAAATTAGAATATATTTCTTGGACGTCTTCGCTTTCATCAAGAGCCTCAAAAAGTCTTTCACAGGCTTTTTTATCCGCTTCGCCGATAGTTACATTTTCTTTTGCCGCCCAAACAATGGCAGCGCTTTCGATCTTCAGTCCCTTTTCTTCCAGCCCCTTTTTTACTTTTTCAATTTCTTCGGGCTTAGTATATACGTCCAGTAAATCCCGAGAAAGAGCAACATCATCAGCGCCAGCTTCAATAGCGGCCAATTCCGCCTCTTCTTTATTTTCGCTACTTACGGTAATCTCTCCTTTTCTATCAAACATCCACTGCACCCCTCCCTCGCTGACGATTTTGCCCCCATTTTGGTTTAAAATTTGCCGAATTTCGTTAAACGTCCTGTTCTTATTATCGGTTATCCCCTCAACCATAATAGCCACTCCGCCCGGTCCGTAACCTTCAAAAAGCACGGACTCTAAAGCACCTCCCTCTAGCTCGCCGGTTCCTTTCTTAATGGCTCTTTCGATATTGTCGGCAGGCATATTAAAGGCTCGCGCCTTTTCAACAACCATTCTTAATTTATTGTTAAAAGTAGTGTCGCCGCCGCCCTCTCTGGCCGCCATCGCTATTTCTCGGGATATTTTAGAAAAAACCTGGCCCTTTTTGGCGTCAGCTGCTCCCTTTTTAAATTTAATTGTTTTCCAGTGGGAATGTCCCGACATGTCTTTTTCATCGTAACCTATTTTAACCCCTTTTTCAATGTTAAAATTATTATTCCGGAAAAAATAGCCATGGCAAGAGCGACGAAAATAAGAGCCGGCTTGCCCTGAGCTTGTCGGAAGGGTTCTCCTATAGCCGCCAGCTCATCATTTAATTGGGGCCGGACCTCTGTTGCTTGAGGTTCGGATATTCGAGGCTTCGCCTCAATCGGTGGAGGCGAAGCCTCCTTCACCTCAGCCGTATCTTCCACGAACGTGTTCGGGGCTTTGGGCGTGCCGCCGGGAGTTTTACTTGATTTCCATTGATTGAGATTGAACCGAGACATCGTTTGCTTAGTTTCGTTGTCACCAGCCGGCCAACCAGAAGCGCCATCAACAAAATCTATTAAACTACCGGAGTTATCGTAAAGTTCCAGTTTCTCCCCCTTATTATTTAGAGCGCCGGTATAAATTTGGTCAGCATTAATCTTTGCGACAGAGCTATCATCGGTTCTTTCCAGTAAATAAAACCCATTAGCGAGAAACGATCCCGCTAATTTGATTTCGGGAGTGCCGTCGGCCGCTTTTAAAGTCCAACCCTCAAGATTGATCGTTAAGGCGGTATTGTTGCGCAGCTCAATCCACTCGTCGTTGGCGGACGTCAAGGTGCCCATCCAAGCGACTTCGTTGACGATAACCGCGGGTAAAATTAAAAACAGAACTTGACAAGTCTTGGATAGTCTGCTATAATGGAGGGTCGTATGTAAATGAAATAGTTCCAGATCTGGGGGCAGGAATGTCTCTTAGTCCGGACAGCTTGGCGCGAGCGAAGCTGTTCCTCGGAGAAATTCTAAACTTTGGTTCCCAAGCTAGAGCGCCCCCAGATCTGGGGCTATTTTTTTAAAATCACTCCTCCCCGGCCACTCTTTCAACCTCTTCGAGCGTTGTTGTCCCTTCCAGAATCTTCATAAATCCGTCTTCCCGCATCGCGACCATGCCGCTTTCAACCGCTTTTTTCCTTAAAGCGGCGATGGATGGAGAAGTGGCAATGAATTTTTCTATTTCATCGTCTATTAAAAAGGCTTCGAAAATCCCCACCCGACCCTTATAACCGGTATTATTACAATATGCGCATCCCTTGATCTTAGGGATTTTTATGTTTTGAGGTAATTTTTTCAATACCCCTCTTATTTTCCGCATCTCTTCGGGCAAGGGAGTTTTTAAGGCGCCGCATTTCTGACAAATTTTTCGAACTAATCTTTGAGCAACGGTTAAATTAACAGCCGGCCCGATATTCGAAGGATTAGCCCCTAAGCTGATGAGCCTCGCAATCGTGCCGGCAGCGTCGTTGGTGTGCAAGGTTGTGAAAACCAAATGTCCGGTCAAAGAGGCTTGCAGCGCCGTGTTGACGGTTTCTAAGTCCCTAATTTCACCCACCAAAATAACGTCCGGGTCTTGCCTCATGACAGACTTAAGTCCGGAAGCGAAATCATACTCTTTACCCTTTACTTGGGTTTGCGAAATGCCTACTAGGTGATATTCAATCGGGTCTTCAATAGTGATAATTTTGATTTCCGGTTTCTGGACTTCTTTTAAAAAAGCGTAAAGAGTAGTAGTTTTGCCGCTCCCCGTAGGACCCGTGACGATAATCATGCCGTTCGGTTTTTTAATCTCTTTTCGGAAAAGATTTAATAAATTTTTTCGCAATCCTAAGCCTTCCAGCGTCATCAGGTTTTTAGGATTTAGAATTCTCAAAACAAGCGATTCACCGTTTTCGGCCGGCAAAGTAGACACTCTGATTTCAATGGGGACCTCCTTTTTTTGTTGAGAAAAAAAGGCCAAAGAAAATCGGCCGTCTTGGGGCCTGTCCGAAACATTCATTTTGATCTTAGCGAGCAATTTAATGCGCGAAAGCGCGCTTTGGGAGGTTTCTTTAGAAATTTTAGCGACATCCTGTAAAACGCCGTCGATTCTTATCCTGACTTTTGATTCCTTCTCTTCGGGCTCGATATGGATGTCGGAAGCGTCCAGCTCGACCGCTCCTCCGAAAATAACCTCAAGCAAGTCGGTAATTTTTGTGTTCGCGGTTTTTTCAATGCTCTTTTCAAGCTCAGAAATGTTTTTTATTTCCCGAAAAGAAGCTTTAAAGTCTCCGCCGATGGTTTCCATAAATGTCATTAAACGATTTTTAATAAGTTTTCTTTAGCCGAATCCAAATCTGATCCCCTGATTAAGAAGAGGACTCCTTCCCCTTTGGAGACACCCTCATAGTTTTGCAAGATTTTTTCAGCAAGACCCTCTTTAGTGGAATAAAAAATGCCCTTAATCACCACCGGCGAGGCGCGGCTTTCCCAAAGAACTAAAAGATTAGGCAGGTATCTGAAGCTGGACTTTAATTCTTCAACAACGAAGCCCAGGTCCCGAGAAGAGGCCTGGCATTCCTGAAAATCCTTTTCGGTTAAAGAGGCGGAATACAGTTCTTTCGGTTCGTTAAAGCTCAGTCTTTCCAAAATTCTTCCTAAAAGATTAACTTGGGAAACATTTTTTTGTTTATAGAGATGCTGGATGATTTTTTGGTGGTTGCCGCCCCTCTCGATTAAAAAGGCAGAAGTTTCAAAGGTCTTCGGTTGGGTTGTTGAGTTGCGGAAATTCTGGCTAGCGTAAATAACGCCCGCTAAAAGATTCGTGGCAATATTTTCATCTAAAAAAGCTTCGTCTTCCGACTCCATAAATCTAATCAGGTTGGTGAGAATTTCAGCTGAGGAAGAAGCGGCATTTACTAAATTTACTTCCCCGAAGTTTTCATTAGCGGAATGATTGTCGATGTTTAAAATGAGGGCATCAGATAAAAAGCGGGAGTTTTGCTCAAAAAATTTTTCCACTTCGGTTAAAGATTTTATGCCGATTGTCACTAAAAGATTTACGGGCTGGGTGATGGCAGGAAAAGAAACGTCCCTGGCCCTTAATTCGCCCTTGTTTAAGGTAAGATAAATTCTAAGATCGCCGTTGTTTCTTTCATAGTGCATTTTCGATATTTCTTTGTCGGCAGTATTAACGGAAATCACAAAGTCTCCGGAGGTTTCGGGCTGATAACCATTCAGGAACTTAAACTTTTCGGGTACCTCGTTGATTAGCGCGTTTACATTTTTCCCCAATTTTTTTAAAGTGGAAAAAAGCGCCAAGGAACTGGCTAGGGTATCGCCGTCAATCTTTTGGGGTGGTAGAATTAAGATACTCTGCGCCCCCTCTATAAGATTTTTAGCTTGACTGAAGTCCTCCATGTAGTTTGCTTAATTAAAATTAACTTAAATTCGAAAAAGAGTCAATTTGTATGCTAAAAAAGTATTTGACGAAAAGCCCCGGGCAAACCAAGAAACTGGGCCAGTCTCTAGCTAAAACGCTTTTAAGGAACCGTTTCAGAGGCAAAGCGATAGTACTCGGGTTGAGGGGAGGTTTGGGTGGGGGAAAAACCACTTTTTTACAAGGTTTTGCCAAGGGGCTCGGTATAGGGAGTAGAATTTTGAGTCCCACATTCATTATCGTTAGAAGAACGGGCCATTTTTATCATATCGATTGCTATCGCATCCAAAAGCCGCAAGAATTATTATCTCTGGGTTTTAAGGAGATTGTTTCTGTCCCCCAAAACGTTATAGTTATGGAATGGGCGGACAGAGTCCGTAAAATCATGCCCAAAAGCACTATCTGGATTGATTTTAAGTTTATAAGCAAAAATGAAAGAAAAATCACGATTAATAATTATTGACAGCAATTCGGTGATTCACCGCGCTTTTCACGCTTTGCCGCCCTTAACCACCAAGGGTGGCGAGGTGGTGGGGGCGGTTTATGGTTTTTTATTGGTTTTTTTAAAAGCCATTAAGGAATTTCAACCAGATTTTGTCGCCGCTTGTTTTGACGTTAAGGGCCCGACCTTTAGGCACGAAAAATACATTCAGTACAAGGC
>Ga0155683_108_pt1 | contig 10102 bp, 11 predicted proteins | sample RifCSPlowO2_01_FD_107340 | JGI IMG/M metagenome (GOLD analysis project Ga0155683, IMG submission 107340) | Candidatus Nealsonbacteria bacterium RIFCSPLOWO2_01_FULL_43_36
AAAAGGGGTTTCCGAAAGGGGTGGCCTTTCGGCCCCTCTTAATTGTCGCTTTACCTACATTGTACGACATTGCCTGTAGACGTGTCAAGCCTCTCCCCCTTAAGATAGGTGGCTTCTAACAAGTTTAATTATATCAAAATAAAAACTCATGCACTTAAATTGCGCATGAGTTTTAACCCCTCCTTAGTTCTTCACTTCGATGAATGGGCAGATTTTTCGTTTTTTTGCCTTTAGCCATTGCCAAGCTAGGTTATCGTTCAAGTTGAGATTTCTTATCCAGCCGAATAGGAACAATAGTCCAACTATCACGATCACGACTACGGCAATGGCAATTATATAACTTAATACGTTCCACCAAACGCCAAATGCAATAAGTCCCCACCAGATTGCCGCAACCGTTGCAGTTAAGACCATCCAGAATAAAACTTGGTGCAGGTGATATAGTTTTTTCCAGATGGTATAGAAAACTATTTTCAGTAGCCAGAAGATTGTACCCAGAAGACCGTTTTTGATAACCTGGATACCCTTAACCGTGTATTCGCCGATCTTTGTTTCCTTTGCTTTTTTCAAGTCTGCACGTATTGCTTCGCTTTCGTCTAATGCTGTAAAAAATATGATAAAAACTATATATACAAAAACAAACGGCCAAAACCAACCACGGATGACTAGCCCGAGAATGATTGCGATTCCTGTGGCTAAGCAGAACGCGACCAAATAGCCTGATAGCTTGTTTCTCCCATAAAACCATGCAATTGGTTTGTAAAAAAGATATAGCGAAACGGCCTTGAGAGGCGCCCAGAGCACAATAGTTCTGCAGTAACTACAGAGATCAATGATTCGAGGCGTCTTTCCTTTATCGAACCAATTGAAAATCTTGAAATGCCATGATTTCCTGCTAACTTGCATTGTATCCCTCCTTCCCTTAGATTTGTTAAGGTTCTTTTATCTAAGTGTATGTATTATATAAAAAAAGTCAAGCCGCTCCCCCGCGATATCCTGAAATTGTTTAAAATAATTCCTTAAATCTTTCCCAAAGGTCTTTTTGCATTTCCTGTTTTTCTTTCTGAAATTCGTTTTTGACGTCCGGAGTTTCTTTGCCCGTCAATCTCCATAATTTTTGCCAGATATTTTCAACCCACCCCCCAAGCGTTCTTTCCCAGAAACCTTTGGTCCAAACCCACATGTTCCACCAGATAGGCAGGGCTTGGTTTTGCCACACATTTTTAATGGCGTTGGGCAGGCGTTCTAAGAGATTAAGGCCGAAAACTTTAGCTTCTTCCATGGTTTGGGGCGCTTCTTGGGCCAAAGCGGACAAAGGAAAACTCGCGAGCGCGATATTAATTATTAAAACAATCGTAATGATTTTTTTCATACAATTAAAGCCCTTGCTTCTTTGAGGCGAGTTAAGGTTTTTTCTTTGCCCAAGATTGCCGCTATTTCAATGGGTCCGGCCGAAGCTTTTTTACCCGCGAGAGCAACTCGCAACGGCCAAAGAAGGTATCCCCTATCCTTTATTTTTTCGGCCCTGGCCATTAAAACTTTTTCCAAATTTTCTTTGGCCCAGTTTCTCTCGCTTATTTCAGACAACAAATTATCAAGATTATCGAGAGATTCGGCCATTTTCTGGTCATCGGCATCTTTCCATCTTAAAAGCTCTTTGTCATAATTTAATTTATCCTGGAAAAAGAAATCAGCAAGCTCTGTGATTTCCGAAAGCTTTTTGAGCCGTTCTTGGTGGAGCCCGACGACTTTTTTCAAGAAATCTTTTTCTGCCTTAGGCCCGCCTGCCGGCGAGGCAGGCAGATAGGGTCGGCAAAGTTCGGTTAACTCGTCGAGCGGTTTTTGTCTGATATAAAAACCATTTAAATAATCAAGCCTTTTAAGGTTGAAAACAGCTCCGGATTTTTGAACTTTTTCTAAGGTAAATTCTTGCGAGAGCGCGGTTAAAGAATAAATTTCCTGGTCGGTCCCCGGATTCCAGCCCAGAAATACCATGAAGTTGATAAGGGCCTCGGGTAAGTATCCCTCTTCTCTGTAATTCGCAACCGAGACCGCCGCGTGCCTTTTCGATAATTTGCTTCTATCGGGGCCCAAAATCAAGGGTAGGTGAGCGTATTGGGGTTGCGGCAGGCCCAAGGCCTGCTGAATTAGGATTTGTTTGGGCGTATTGGGAATATGGTCTTCTCCCCTGATGATGTGGGAGATTTTCATTTCGAAGTCGTCCACGACTACAGCAAAATTATATAAAGGAGTCGTTAGGTCTTTAGCAATCGTAAAGTCCCCTATCAAAGAAGTGTCGAACTCTATTTTCCCGCGGATAAGATCGTTAAAGCTTACTTTTTCTCCGTGCGTTTTGAATCTAATAATTGCTGATTCTCCTTCAGTTAACCTTTTTTTAATTTCGGTTTCGGTAAGGCTTCGGCACTTGCCGTTGTATCTAGGCGCCAATCCCCTGCTCAACTGGTCTTGTCTGACCGCTTCGAGTTCTTCTTCCGAACAAAAACAATAATACGCTTTATTTTCTTTTAAAAGTGTTTTTAAATATTTGGTATATATTTCAATTCTGTCACTTTGGCGGGAAGGACCCTCGTCCCACGCTATACCCAGCCACTTTAGACTTTCGATGATGTCTTTCTCAAACTTGGGGCTAGATCTTTCTAGGTCTGTATCCTCAATCCTCAAAATAAACTTGCCACTTTCATGCTTAGCAAAAAGGTAGTTAAAAAGCGCGGCTCGGGCCGTACCCACATGCAAAAAGCCAGTCGGAGAAGGCGCGATTCTAACTCTGATTTCTTTTGATTTTGCTTCAGCTATTGACATATACTTCTTTTTTCAGCTTAACATATCGCCGCCAAACAAAAAAGCTCCCGATTTTTTATCCGAGAGCTTTCTTACTGAACACCGAGCGCTATTTATTAAGATTCTTTGTACAGCTTTGTGAGGTTCGTAAGCCGACCTATGAAATAGTCTATTTTGAGCCCCTTCATCGAACGCCAGTATTCTTCCCTCCCCTTGGCGCCGAAGTCATGCATCTGGAATCCTAAAAGACTGTCATCGCCTTCAATCATCTTGGCGGCACCCGCATCGTTTTTGGTTGGTAGCCTAAATCGCCACTCGTATTGAATATTGATTACACCCCCAAGGCCAAAATATCCGAAAGAATTGAGGAGGTTTAGGATATAATGGGTTGTCAGGTTTTTTCCAAAAGTGGCTTTAATCAGCAACTCTCCGGTTGCCGGCCAAGCTTCCCGTTTGGCCAAATCCGCAAAAAGCCGGCGGACGTCCTCTTCCGGGTTCTGCAACACAATGATTCTTTTTCCGCACCTATTGAAATCCGGATCAATTTGGTGAATCCCGACAACAGCCATTATGCCGGTCTTCCCTTTCAACGTAACGATTCTTCCTTGAACTTCAACAACCTCCATTTCCTCCCCATTGAGCACAATCTTTTCAGGATATAAGTTCATTTAATTCCCCCCTCCTTTTACTAAAAGCTAGTATATGCCTTTCCACAAAAAAAGTCAAGTCCTTGACATTTAATTGTTTAATGGTAGTTTGAGTTTAGAAATAAAACAGTTTGAAGGAGGATTTACAGATGGAAAATATAAAGCTCTTTGACATCGGCTACGATAATCGCCAAGGAAAAGAAACCGTGCTTGACCTTGTAAGGCTTATCCCCGATTCGTGGCTTTGCGCGTGCGGAGTCCTCAGGGCTCCGTTGAAAATGGTTGAATCCGGCAAGGTTTCCCCAACCGTCGGCTACTTTATGGAGAACAATGCCTCTGCCAAAGTCGAACAATTCACGGACCCGGATATCTTTGCTCCGAAGAAAAAAATAGCCCCGGATGACCTTTATTCTCTCGTTAAGCACCAGAAACTGCCCCGGTCTGTCCGGTTTTCTAGTTTTGACCACCCGAAAATGCCGCTGGGAACAATAAAGGCAGTCGTTCCCTTCTATATCGAGCAGGACTACACGGGCGGCCTATTCTTCTACAAAAAGCTCGACGACAACAAACAGGGACCCGCAGGAATCTTTATCGTTTCTCGGCTATTCTGGTACGGCAGGATTTCAACCCTAGGGAGATTGCCCAGAAAAAGCGTATCTGGCGTAGAAATAGCAGCAACGAATGGAGAATTTCCTGACACATATCAACCTGTTATCAAGGTCGTTTGGGATGATCAATACGGCGGTAAACCAGAAGACGTTGAGGGAATAATCACCGTGTGCAAGATGCACAATCTTCGCGAAGAAATACTCCCTTTCGTTAGCGTTTCATAAGGCGCGATTAATCAGCAGCGTAATAAAAATACCCGTTCGGGCTTCCGAGCGGGTATTTTCTTTTTAAGTGCGGTATAACGCCCCGATGAAAAGGCGATCTTCGGTGGCTGCGAGCCTTGGATTCGAACCCTATTTCGTCAAAGACTTGATAATGTAGCCGGCGATGACCTTAGCCGATTCGGGGCGAGAGAACTCGCGAGCTTGCTGGGACATTTTTTGAAGCTCGTCGGGATTGGCGAACAAATACTTTATCTTTTCCAAAAAGAACCGCGGCGTTAAGTTGGCCTCCTCCATCACCACGGCCGCTTTATTCTGGGCGTAAGCGTAAGCGTTTTTTAACTGATGGTCCTGGGCCGAAGACGATAAAGGAATTAAGACACTTGGTTTTTGGCAAGCGGCAATTTCAAAGATACTGCCTGATCCCGCCCGGCTCACCACCAAATCGCAAACCTTGAAAGCGTCTCTTAACTCCACTTCTTTTAGAAAGCCGATGGGGTGATAGCGCCGGGCCAGTGTTTCGTCAACCACCACCTTAGCTTCAGCTTTGAGTTGCTCCAGGTTTTTACTGCCCGTTTGGTGGATGATTTCAAAGTCGGTTAAGAGTTGGGGCAGAATCGCCAACATTAAGTCATTGACAGCTTGAGCGCCTTGAGAGCCGCCCAGTACTAAAATAATAGGCTTTCCAACAATGAGATCGAAGTAGTCTTTGGCCTTTTCCGCGTCGCCGTTTAAAAGTTCGACTCTCATAGGATTGCCCACAGCGATCATTTTGTCTTCGGAAAAGTATTCGGTTTGGGCCACCGGGAAAGCGACAAAAATCTGACTCGTGAATTTACTCATAAACCTATTAGCCAGTCCTGGGGTTACGTCTGATTCGTGGAGGATGATCGGCACTTGCAAGATTTGGCCGGCCAGCACGGTCGCTAAAGAACCATAGCCTCCTTTACTGAAAATCAAATCCGGAGCTGAAATAAAAACATAAAAAATCGCCTGGAGAAAGCCCAGAGGTATTTTGAATAGAACGTCAGCAATATTTTCAAGGACGCTTTTCCAATTTAAATACCTTCTGATCTTGCCCGCTAAAATCCATTTTATTTTAATGCTTTCTTGCGAAAGGATAATTTCTCCGAAATCGTCTTTCGGACCGGCATAGAAAAATTGAGCATCCGAGCCCATTTTTCTTAGTTCTCTGACTACGGCGATAATTGGAAAAATGTGTCCGGCCGTGCCCCCGCCGGTAAATAAAATTTTCGTCATTTAAGTGTGTTTAGAAATGTTGAGTAAAATTCCGACGCCGATTAACTCTGTTGCGAGGGCCGAGCCTCCGTAACTTAAAAACGGCAGAGGAACGCCGGTCAGCGGCAGAATTTTCAGCATGGCTCCGATGTTGATGAAGGCTTGGACGCTCAACCAGCTGACAATGCCCAAAGCGGTAAGTTTTTCGAAATTATTTTTGGCATTTTGAGCGATTTTAAAGCCTAGCCAGGTAATGATTAAAAAGAGAGCGACAATCATCAGACTGCCCACAAGCCCCGTTTCTTCGGCAAAGACAGCGAAAATCGAATCAGCCATGGGTTCGGGGAGGTACCCGAACTTCTGGACGCTCATACCCAAGCCTGTGCCGAAAATTCCTCCGGATCCTACGGCAATCAGCGCCTGTTTTATTTGATAACCGGTTCCCATCGGATCGTTGTCCCGGTTAAAGAGAACCAAGAATCTGTTTACGCCGTAAAGTTTCATTTTTACTAAAACAGCTAAGGCGACTAATCCCCCAAAAGAAATAAGCAACGTGTGTTTTAGGGGCGTGCCCGAGAGAAAGTACATTAAAAATCCGGTAGCGATAATAATTCCAAGAGTTCCGACATCTGGCTGGAAACTTAAAAGTAAAATAATGACTCCAATAATCGCTATAAAAGCTATCAAAGTTGCCGAAAACTCATTTTTATTTTTCTCGGCCCGGGTGGCTAGCCACGAAGCTAAGTAAAGAATGAAGACTAGCTTTAACAGCTCCGATGGTTGGAAGGATGTGACGCCAAGATTTAACCAGCTTCGAGCGCTACCTAATTTGATGCCGATGCCCGGCACAAAAACCAAAACCATCAAAAAAAGATTGCCTAAAAGCAGGAGCGGTATCCATTTTTTAAATCGAATAATGGGTATTTTGTAAGCGATAAATCCTAAAATTATTCCCGGCAGCAAGCCGTAAATAAAGTGGCGCAAAAGATAAAAAGTGGGCGAACCGAATTTCTGCTGGGCGATGGCTGCGGTAACGCTCGTGATAATCAAAATGCCGAGTATCACCAAACAAGCCACCGCGGCGATTAAAAAATAATCAGACCTCTTCATAATGATTTTATTTTAACAGATATTTTTCAAGTAAGCGATCGAGGTACTCTTTGAACTTGATTTGTTCTTCAATGGAGTTATAAACTTCCAGGGCAATGATTTTGCCGAAAGCGTATTGGGGCAAAGTGGTCAAATAATCAAAAGCGCTTAAATTTTTGATCAAATGGACGTCTTCCATCTTCAAAGGATCGTAACCGTTAAGGTGGTTGCAGGCAATTTCTGATTTAGTTTTTTTAAAAAAGACATAAGACGCTTCTTCCGTTCCTCGGCTAATCGCCGCTTTTAAGTGTGCCAGGTCAACGCAAAACCCGCCGATCTTTTTTACCTTAACGTCCTTTGCGATTTCGTCGTTAAAATTCATTTCAAGATAGAGTTTGTCCCAGTAACCCTGCCACTGGTCGAGCTTTTTAAAATGATCTTCATGAATGTTGAAATATCCGGTTTTAAAACGATCAATGAAAAATTTTATTTCTTCTTTTGTCACGTCATCTCTTAAATGCACGAAAGGGATGGTTCTCACCATAGATTTCAGAAGCAGACGATAAAAATTATCCCTTTCTTTTTTATCGAAAGACGACAAGAAGACCGCAACTTCGGTTATTTTCCTTGAGTTGATTTCTTTGAGTTTATTTGACCAATCAAAGCTTTTTGTGCCGGTAATGCTTAAGAGAATATTATTCATGATATTTTTTCACCAATTTTTTAAACAAATCCCCCCTTTCGGCATAGTTTTTAAAAATGCCGAAGCTCGGCGAAGCCGGAGACATCAAGCATATTTTATCTTTGCCAGTATGCCGATAGGCCAACTTCACCGCTGTTTTCATGTCTTTCACAAAAAAGTGTTTTATAATTGATGGATATCCGATATCCATCAATGCTTTTAAGATGCGCTGGCCGGTCGTTGGGAATAAAATCAGGGTTTTTACTTGGCTTTTTTTAATTCTTTGCGTCAATTTTTTAAAATTCAATCCCCGATCAAAACCGCCCAGTATTAAGGTTTGCACTTTTTCGCCTAAAAAATCCAAAGCTTCCATGGTTGTTTCGGGTATGGTTGATAAAGAATCGTTATAAAATGAAATGCTCTTGAATTTGCCGACGAATTCCAAGCGATGCGGCAGAAACTTAAACTTTTTTAATTCGGGTATCTTAAATATTTTAGCTACGGCTTTGGCCGCCGCCATATCCAATTCGTAATATTTGCCTCGAATAGGAATTTTTTGGGCTTTTGATTTTCGGGAGATTTTTTTGACTAACGGATCTTGGATATTATAAATTAGCCAGTCTTTTTCAGTTTGGAATTTCGTAATATTAGCTTTAGCTTGGGCATATTCTTTAAAGCTGCGGTAATAATCAAGGTGCTCCGGGTAAATATTCAAAAGCACGGCAATATGCGGGCTTTTTTTAAGATGAAAAAGCTGATGAGCCGATAATTCATAGACAAAAACAGATTGGGAATCAGCCTTTTTTAAAAAAGAGAGAACGGGTTGGCCGATATTGCCTATCAAATAAGCTTTGAGCCCCGCTTTTTTCAGCGTTTGATAAATAAAAGAGGCGGTGGTGCTTTTGCCTTTAGTGCCCGTTACCCCGATGATTGTTCCGGGCGGGTTCTCAAAAAAGATTTCGGTTTGAGTAGTTATTTTACCAAGAACCGCTTTCGGCAGTATTTTAAAAGGAATACCCGGCGTTTTAATGATTACGTCGTAGCCGTCGAGCTTTTTGAGGTAGTTTTTATCAAATTTTTGGTCGGCAATGCCGATTTTCTTTTTGGGAAATAACTTTCGCAGAAACTTAAAAGTGTCCCGGCCTTCCCGGCCAAAACCAAGTATTAAAATCTTTTTATTTTCTAATCCGTTTATGAGCATTAAGTTTTAAGGCTAGCCGGCTTTCTTGATGAGTACCCACGCACTCGAACGGTTTTGTGCCTTTCTCACCGGTCAATTTCTTCAAAAGCGGCAGCATTTTTTTATCTTTAAGCAAGTTTTTGCCGAAAATCTTGAGAAGCTGCTTTTCTGTCAGATAAGGTGAAAGCACTAAATAAGTAAACAGGCATTTAGGGCAAGTGTTGCACCACCTTTGGCCTGTTTTTATTCCCTTGTTGCAACTGGAAAAAGCCGGAAAATATTTCGGATATTTCGTAAACATCTTGGCGATTTGCAATTCGGTGTATTTCCTCAAAAAGCTGAAATAATTAACATTTTTCGCCAAATATTTTTGCGAGTAACTTCTGAACATTTTTTCGAACTCCGAAGTTTTTGCCCATTGGTGGTTGATGGATTTCCCGAGATACATAACATTGCCCTCATTGGCGCTTTTTTCGTTGGAGAAAGCGACGTTTTTATAATCAAATAAAACCGCGCAAAAAACCGATAAGAACGAAAGAACGGCTGTAAAAGGAGTGTGGCCATTGAGATGTCCCTTGGCGTTTAGGGCCAAGAGATCGGCGTCGATTCTTCTTTCCGCTTTTATCGGTGATTTAAGCCCGGCTATTTTAACCGTTCTTTTGGCGTAGCTGGAAGGATTGAGCAAAAAGCAGTTTATTCTTTCACCTCTTTCTTTTAAAAGATTTAAAGTGACGATCGAGTCCTTTCCCCCGCCGATGGGTATCAAATAGCCCTCTTTTAGCTCAAGATCGGTTGTGCCCAAAGCGGGAGCCGAAATGCTGGGGTTAACGCTGATTTTCAGGAAATCCGGTTCTCGCCAGTCGATTTTGTTTTCGTAGAAAAATTGGCCCATCCCATTGATGATCAGGTTGCGCCACCAAGCCGCTTGGTCTTTATCCAAAACGCCAGCCCTGATAATGATTTCTGGGGAGCATGTCGCCTTCCAATAGCTTGGTATTTCCATTAATCCTAAATGAAAAATGAAATTACTTAAGGCTTTCTTGTCTATTTTTTCCAGGCGTCCTTCGGGGATGTTTTTGATAATAATTCTTGACCTAAAAACGATATCCGGCTCAACTTTAAAATAGAAGGAAATTTTGAGATTTCCCCTTTTCAAGCGGTAAGAGTACTTTTGGTAAATGAATGCCGGGTATTTTTTGCGGAGAGAACCTGCTTTCATATACCCTATTATACCTCTTTGGCAGATTCGGGGCAAACCCCTCGACTTCGCTCGGGGTAAACAAAAAGCGGGCGACTTCGCCGTCCGCTTTTTTGCTATAAAAATCGAGTTTATTTAATATTCCAGTCTAATGCCCACCTTATCGGCTATTTCTTGAATCCATTTTTCCAATCTATTGACCTTATGGCTTAACATCACCATTTCTTGGAAATAGGTGTCTGCCTTTTTAGCGTAAGCGTCAACTGAAATCTGCAAATCAGAAAAACTTTGTTTCATTTCTTCTTTAAAATTTTCAAAATCTTCCTTGCCAGGAAAAACCTCCCGGTTGGCTTCAATGATTTTTTGAATGTCTTCGTTGGTAAGCATGTGTTTATTTCTGTTTTTATTATATCAAGAATTGAAATATGGTGTCAAACG
>Ga0155683_117_pt1 | contig 8741 bp, 9 predicted proteins | sample RifCSPlowO2_01_FD_107340 | JGI IMG/M metagenome (GOLD analysis project Ga0155683, IMG submission 107340) | Candidatus Nealsonbacteria bacterium RIFCSPLOWO2_01_FULL_43_36
GGCAACTCGTGGGAAGGTGCTTGTCAAAAACGTGGAAATTGATTTTCTGGAATTGCCGCTTAAAAAACTTAAGGACTTCGGCGTGCCTTACCAAATTATTGGGCGTAATGCCGTTAAAGTTATGCCTTGGAGGAAACTCAAGATTGATAAAATCCAGAGTTTGCCGTATCCGGGCATTCCCTCTGATTTGCAATCAGCCTTCGGGGTTTTGGCGACCCAGGCCGAGGGCCCCACTTTAATTCATGACCCGCTTTACGAAGGCAGGTTAAAATATCTGGAAGAGTTGAATAAGATGGGAGCTAAAATCTATTTTGCCGATCCGCACCGGGCGATTATCAACGGGCCGACAAGATTATTGGGCAGGGAATTAGACACTTTTGATCTAAGGGGAGGAGCGGCTTTAATCATCGCCGGCCTTATTGCCAAAGGCAAGACAATTGTTAATAATATATATCAGATAGATCGGGGCTACGAAAGAATTGAAGAGAGATTGCAGAAACTGGGAGCTGACATTAAAAGAGTAAAAGTTTAAACTTATGTTTGTGAGAAAAATCGGCATTGATTTGGGCACGTGTAATTCTTTGGTTTTTGTTCCTAAAAAAGGGGTGGTTTTACAGGAGCCTTCGGTAGTGGCCGTATCTTTGCAGGACAATAAGATTTTAGCCATTGGGGAGGCGGCTAAAGAGATGATCGGTAAAACTCCGGACACGATTAGGGTTTATCGGCCGATGAAAGATGGCGTGATTGCTGATTTTCGGGTGACGCAAGCCATGCTGGGGCATTTTATTGAGAAGACCGTAGGTCCCTTTAAGCTTTTCAAGCCAGAATTACTGATTTCTGTGCCGGCTGGCATCACCAGTACCGAAAAAAGAGCGGTTTTAGAAGCGGCCATTAATGCCGGGGCTAAAGAAGCTTATGTGGTTAAGGAGCCAATTTTAGCGGCTCTGGGCGCCGGTATTCCTATTAACGCTTGCTCCGGTAATTTGATCGTTGATATCGGCGGCGGGACTTCGGAGGTGGCCGTAATTTCACTCGGAGGGATAGTCACTTCAAGTTCTGTCAGGGTGGCTGGCGATAAAATGGATAAAGCCATTGGCGAATATATTAAAGATAAACACAACGTGACCTTGGGCGAACAGACAACCGAAGAGATTAAAATTAAAATCGGTACGGCGATACCCGAGAAAGAAGAAAAAACGTTGAGTGTCCGGGGCAGGGATATGGTTTCGGGACTCCCTAAAACGATTAAGGTTTCTTCCAATGAAGTTTGTGAAGCTATTTCAGAAATCTTAACCGAAATTATCCATACCATTAAACATGTTTTGAGAGATACGCCTCCGGAGCTTTCCTCTGATGTGATGGACAAGGGCATGGTGATTTCCGGCGGCGGAGCCTTATTGAACAATATCGATAAATTAATCGCTAAAGAAACGGGCGTGCCCTGTTTTGTCGCTGAAGAGCCGTTATTGTGCGTGGTTAAAGGCACCGGCGTTGTCTTAGAGAATCTCGATGTCTATAAAAAGAGCATAATGTCCAAGAGATAATGCTAAGAAATCCCAAACAATGGCAATTCTTAAAAAAAACAGCTGAGCTTGGGAAAACGCCCCATGCTCTGTTGTTTTATGGCCAAGGCGGTATCGGCAAGCGGGCCTTGGCCTTAGAGTTCATTAAATTATTGAATTGCGAGGCCGATAAGCTTGAGGCCAGACCATGCTTAACTTGTCGGGCTTGCAAGGATATTGAAAAGAACGCCCACCCAGATTTAACCATTATTGAGCCGGAAGAGGGTAAAGAAATAAAGATTGTTCAAGTCAGGGATTTACAGAACAATCTTTCTCTGAAACCTTATTCAGCGCCGTTTAAAGCAGCTCTTATCGACAAGGCCCATTTGTTGAATCAGGAAGCACAGTCAGCTTTTCTGAAAATTTTGGAAGAGCCCCGAGGTAATTCTTTATTTGTTTTAATCAGTGAATATCCGGAAATGCTTTTGCCGACTATTTTATCGCGCGTTGAGCGCTTAAGGTTTTATGCCTCGCCTTCTTCAGAAAAAAGCAAAGGAGAAAAAGAGGCGATCGCCGAAATTATCAAGCTGAGCCGTGAAAATTTGCTTACGCGCTTCCAATACGCGAAAACCCTGGCTGACGGCTCGGCCGACCCAAAAGGAATTTTGGATATTTGGTTAAGCTACTTTCGAGAGACGCTTTTGTCGGTCATTAACGGTAAGCCCGGCGATTACTCCGTAATTAAATTAAAGAAGATCTTAAAAGCCATCCAGAATATCAGTTTTTTAATCTCAACCACTAATGTGAATCAGAGGCTTGCTTTGGAAATTTTGATGCTGGAATTATAAATAAAATTTTGCTATAATTTGAGTGACATACATATGGAAACTTACAAAGAAATTCTTGATAAAATCAAACCGGAGTTCGAAAAAGTTCTTAAATTTTTTGAGGGAGAATTAGTCAAGATCCGCACCTCGCGGGCTAATCCCGCCTTGGTGGAAGACGTGGTGGTTGATTGTTTCGGGCAGAAGTTTCCCTTAAAGCAGTTGGCCGCGATTTCTACGCCGGAGCCTCGGCAGATTTTGATTCAGCCCTGGGACAAATCATACATTGAAGGCATTGTTTCAGCCTTATCGAGGACGGGCGTGGGCGTTTCGCCCATTGTCGATAAAGATACGATCAGGATTAATCTACCGGATTTAACCGAAGAATATCGCAAGGAATTATTAAAGCTTTTATCTGAAAAACAGGAACAGGCTCGCCAAACCTTAAGAAGGTGGCGGGAAGAGGGCTGGCGGCAAGTTCAAGATGGTTTTAAAGACGGCAAAGTCAGGGAAGATGATAAGTTCCGGGCGAAGGATGACCTTCAAAAAATGATTGATGACTATCAGAAGAAAATCGACGATTTGGGAGAAAAGAAAACGAAAGAAATAGCATCTTAAAATAAAGCTAAATTCATGATTGCTACTATTATTATCGCCCTTTTTAGTTTAATCGCTCTTTTAGTTATCCATGAGTTCGGCCATTTTATTTTGGCTAAGAAATTCGGAGCGAAAGTAGAAGAGTTCGGTATCGGCTATCCGCCGCGCATTTTCGGTAGAAAGTTCGGCGAGACTATTTATTCTTTAAACCTGATACCTTTCGGCGCTTTTGTCAAAATCCATGGCGAGGAAGGAGGGATTGAGGATTACCGCAGTTTTACCGATAAGTCTCTTTGGCAGAGATTTCTGATTATTATCGGCGGAGTTCTTTCGTTTTGGATAGTTTCAGCTGTTTTGCTAGGGATTGTATCGGCGACTTGGGGTTTGCCTCAAGCCGTTTCGGACGAAGAAAATTATAATCTTAAAGAAATAAAAGTTCAGATTGCTCAAATTATGCCCGATTCGCCGGCTGAAGCGGTTGGTTTAAAAACCGGAGATATTCTAGTCGATTTTAATCAAGTCAGCCAGGTCCAAAGTTTTGCTAAGGCCAATAAGGGCAAAGAAATTAGTTTGACCGTTAAAAGAGGTTCGGATATTTTTGAAAAGAAAATTGTGCCGCCGCTGGGCGTGGCTTTAACCAGGACCGCTTTGAGGCAGTATGCCTGGTTTTCAGCTCCTTGGCAGGGAGTGACGGTTTCAGCCAGACTAACTGCCAATATCGTTAATGGGTGGGTAGCTGGCTTGAAGAATCTTTTGGGCATAGCTAAGTTGCCGAGCGGCCTTAAAATGGAGATGTTCGGTCCCCTAGGAATTTTGGATTTATTGTCGCAATACTCAAAAATGGGAGCAAGTTATTTTTTCTTCCTGATTTCTTATATTTCAATAGCCATGGCTTTAACCAATATTCTGCCGATCCCGGCCTTAGACGGCGGTAAGATAGTTTTTTTGGCCATCGAGGCTTTAAAAGGTAAAGCGCTTAATTACAAAATAGAACAGAATGTTACGGCAACCTTCTTTGTTTTATTAATTATCTTTATGATTTTTGTTACGGTTAAATTTGATCTTCCAAGAATATTTTAAATTATGTTGCAATCTAAACTTTTTTGTAAAACAAAAAGAGAAGCGCCCAGGGAGGTTGAAGCGGCTAGCCATAAGTTTTTGATTAGGGGTGATTTTGTCGAGCAGTCATTTGCCGGCGTTTATCGTTTTTTGCCGCTGGGCGTAATGGTTTTAAGAAAAATCGAAAATATTATCAGGCAGAAAATGTTTGAGCTTGGCGCTCAGGAAGTGATCTTGCCTGCTTTGCAAAATAAATCTCTTTGGCTGGAAACCGGCCGTTGGGACAAAATTGATCCGCCGCTTTTTAAATTTAAAGACAGGCACGAAAGAGAAATCGCTTTGGGCTCCACCCATGAAGAAGAAATTACCGACAGTTTTCGTCATCGTGTTGAGTTGCCCGTAGCGCTTTTTCAAATTCAAACCAAGTTTAGGAACGAAATGAGGTCCACGGGAGGATTACTGAGAGCCAGAGAATTTTTAATGAAAGATTTGTATAGCTTTCATTCAGACGAAGGAGGCCTCAAGGATTTCTATGAAAAAGTTAAAAAAACCTATTTTGACATATTTAAAACATGCGGACTTAAGGCTCTTTGCGTTGAGGCTGATTCTGGCACGATTGGCGGAAGCATTTCCAATGAATTTATGATTATTTCAGCTGCCGGAGAAGATAGAATTTTAATTTGCGACCAATGCGGATTTGCCGCTAACGTTGAAAAGAGCGGCAAAGTAGCCAAATGCCCAAAATGCCAAAGCATTTTAAGGCAAGAAAGCGCCGTTGAAATAGGCCATATTTTCAGTTTGGGAGAAAAATACAGCCAGGCGATGAGTTTGCCCGGCGCAGTCTTTATGGGTTGTTACGGTATTGGACTTCCCAGATTAATGGCGACGATAGTTGAGAAGAATCGTGATGAAAGAGGAATTATTTGGCCGGAAACCGTAGCGCCTTTCCAGGTTCATTTATTGAGTTTAGGGCAAAATGAAAAGAGCGAAAAATTATATCAAGATTTACAGAAACAGGGGGTTGAAGTATTGTACGATGATAGGGTAAACAAAACCGCCGGCGAAAAATTCGCTGAAGCCGACCTTTTGGGTATTCCGACGAGAATGGTTGTCAGCGCAAAAACTTTAGAAAAAGACTCCGTTGAAATAAAGAAGCGAAACGAAAAAGAGGTTAAACTTGTCGGCTTAGCGAAGATGAAAAAATATGTTAAATAAAATCTTTTCCCATTTTTTTCAGGATATTGCCATTGATTTAGGCACAGCCACGACCCTTGTTTATTTGAGGGGGCGGGGGATTGTTATTTTCGAGCCGTCGGTCGTGGCCATTAACCAAAAAACCGGACAGGTTCTGGCTATCGGCGACGATGCTAAAAAGATGGTCGGGCGAACCCCGGCGCATATTGTGGCCACGCGCCCTTTAGTAAATGGCGTGATCTCTGACTTTGAGGTGACCGAGCAGATGCTGCGCTATTTTATTGAAAAAGTTCAGCAAAGAAAATTCTTTTTTAAGCCAAGATCCAGGGTGATTATCGGAGTACCTTGCGAAGTGACGGAGGTTGAAAAGAAGTCAGTCAGGGACGCCGGCTTGTCGGCCGGAGCCAGCGAGGTTTATCTGATTGAACAGCCGATGGCGGCGGCCATTGGAGCCAGACTCGCTGTCCAGGAAGCAGGCGGTAATTTCGTGGTTGATATCGGCGGAGGGACGACTCAAGTGGTGGTTATTTCTTTAGGAGGAATTGTTTTGGCTAAAAGTTTGAGAATTGCCGGTGACAAGCTTAACGAAGATATTATCCAGTTCGCGCAAGAAGAATATAAGCTTTTAATCGGAGAAAGAACCGCGGAAGAAATTAAAATCGGGATCGGTTCCGCTTTCCCCACGAAGGGCAAAAAAGAAATGCCGATGCGGGGCAGAAACTTGGTGACCGGGCTTCCCGAAGAAATTTTGGTTTCTGAAAACAATATCGCCCAGGCCTTGTCAAAATCAATTAAGCAGATTGTGAATACGATCAAAACCGCGGTGGAAGAAACGCCGCCCGAACTTTTAGCGGATGTGATGAAAAACGGCATATCGCTCGTAGGTGGCGGGAGTCTTCTTTCAGGCCTTGATATTTTAATTACCAAAGAAACCAAGATTCCCGCCCGTATCGTTGAAGATCCGGTGACGGCCGTAGCTCGGGGCGCGGGATTGGTGTTAGAAAACCTCGATGAATTAAGAGAAGTACTCGCCGAAACAGAGTACCTAGAACCGCCCAAATGATTACTAAAGAAGAGGTGCAACATATCGCCGCTTTGGCCAGATTAAGTATAACCAAAAAAGAGGAAGGAAAATTCCGGCAAGACCTCTCGGCGATTTTGGATTACATCGAGAAATTAAAAAAGGTTGATATTACCGAAACTAAAGAAACTTCGCACCCGTTGCTTGTTAAGAACATCTTCAGAAAAGATGAGGTCGCCAAGACAGCCCAAAATTTATTGAAACAGGCGCCAGTAACTCAAGATGATTACATTAAAGTAAAGTCAATCCTTAAATGATTTTAACCGACCTAACCATACTTCAGGCGCATCAGGGTTTGAAAAAAAAAGAATTTTCCGCAACGGAGCTTTGCCGGGCTTATTTTAACAATATTGAAAGTACCAATAAGGAAATTTTCGCCTTTCTGGCATTAAGAGAAGACCGGGCCCTAAGCGAAGCTAAAAAAGCCGACGATTTGATTGCTTGCGCCCAAGATTTTCCGATTTTAACCGGCATACCCATAGCCGTTAAAGATAATATTTTAGTTGAAGGAACGAAATGCACGGCCGCTTCCAAGATGCTCGAGAACTATGTCGCTCCTTATGATGCCACGGTCGTCAAAAAATTAAAAAAACAAGGAGCGGTAATTTTAGGCAAAACGAATCTTGATGAGTTTGCTATGGGCTCTTCTACCGAGAATTCGTGGTTCGGGCCTACCCGCAATCCAAATGACTTAACAAGGGTGCCGGGAGGTTCTTCGGGCGGTTCTGCGGCCTCGGTAGCCGGCAAGATGGCTCTGGCCGCCCTAGGCTCTGACACGGGCGGCTCTATCAGATTACCGGCTTCTTTCTGCGGAGTGGTGGGGCTTAAACCTACCTACGGCGCGGTTTCCAGATTTGGCTTGATGGCCTTCGCTTCCTCTTTGGATCAGATCGGTCCCATTACGAAAACCGTGGAAGATGCTAAAATAGTATTTGAGGCTATCAAAGGCAAAGATAAGATGGATTCGACATCAGTCGAATCCCAATTTCCAATTAACAATTTCCAATTTTCAATTAAAGATTTGCGGATTGGCGTGCCGAAAGAATATTTTGTGAAGGGGATTGACCCGGAAGTGGAAAAGATCATCGGGGCAGCTATTAAGAAATACGGAGAAGTTGGAGCCGAGATAATTGAAGTGAGCCTGCCCCACACCGAATATGCGCTGCCGGCCTATTATATTATTAATCCGTCGGAAGCTTCGGCGAATTTGGCCCGTTACGATGGCATCAGATACGGATATAGCGAAGTCCAAAATCCAAAATCCAAAATCCAAAATTTATTGGATGTTTATATGGAAACGAGAGGAAAGGGGTTCGGGGCAGAAGTGAGGAGAAGGATTATGCTGGGCACTTACGCTTTATCGTCCGGCTACTACGAGGCTTACTACAAAAGAGCGCAGAAAGTGAGAACTAAAGTCATTGAAGATTTTAACAATGCTTTTAAGAAGGTTGATTTGATTTTCACGCCGACCTCGCCCGTTTTGCCTTTTAAAATCGGTGAGAAAATCGACGATCCTCTGGCCATGTATCTGGTCGATGTTTATACGGTTTCGATAAACTTGGCGGGTTTGCCGGCACTCTCTGTGCCTTGTTCTGGGGCAGGGAAGCTGCCGGTGGGCTTGCAAATCATCGGTAAACCGTTTGAAGAAAATAAAATTTTTGAAGCCGGTAAAATTTGTGAATATTGATATTAGCTTAAATACTATTATTTCGTTCTTAGCCTCTCCTGAAATCCAGCAGAAATTGCTTTGGGTTAAGTTCGGATTTTTATTAACCGGTTTAATTCTATTGATATTCATCGTGGTGCTCGTGTTGAAAACTCACTATCTGCAATGGCTGTTTCTAGAGAATGTTTGGGAGTTTTTCACTTTTCGGCCGTTCGGGGCGAAAAGAATTACCAAAATCTGGAATAGAATTATTACCCGTCTTAATACCAATTCAGAATCAGAATCAAAGATGGCTGTTATCGAAGCTGACGATTTATTGGACGTTTCTTTAAAAAGATTAGGCTTTACCGGCGGTACTCTTGAAGAAAAATTAGGCAAATTGACAGCGGCGACCGTGGGCAACCTTGATGATGTTTACGCGGCGCATAAGGTTCGCAATAATATCGTTCATAATCCCGATTATCGCTTGAGCCAGGATGAGGCGAAAGCCGCTCTGGAAGCCTATCAAAGGGCGTTTAATTCTTTGCAGATTTTAACCTAGTTGATTTTTTCTATAATTCCATTACAATAAGATGGCGTATCTGACATAGCGCCGTGGAGGAGTAGTACCTCGTCAGTCTCATAAGCTGAAGGCCCCCGTGCAATTCGGGGCGGCGCAACAAGGTTTTTATGAGGCCGGCATAGCTCAGTGGCAGAGCGAGCGCTTCATAAGCGTTAGGTCGTTGGTCCGATCCCAACTGTCGGCACAGTAGTTTTATATGGGGACGTAGCTCAATTGGTTAGAGCATTGGCTTGTCGAGCCAAGGGTTGCGAGTTCG
>Ga0155683_133_pt1 | contig 5340 bp, 8 predicted proteins | sample RifCSPlowO2_01_FD_107340 | JGI IMG/M metagenome (GOLD analysis project Ga0155683, IMG submission 107340) | Candidatus Nealsonbacteria bacterium RIFCSPLOWO2_01_FULL_43_36
AGGTTGTTCTGGCTCACGAAAAAGAAGCCAAGGAAGGATGTGAAATACCTCTCCGCATCTTTGATCATCGGGGCATGGAGCAGCCGGACTCTGAACTGTTTTTAGCCTCTCGCAGAGTAAAGTAATAGGAAGCTGAAATAAAAAGGTTCCAGCTGGATAGCCGGGATCTTTTTCTTTTGACAAGACAACGCGAAAGTGGCAAGATTAAAAAGCAAAAAGCAGATTCACAAATTAATAGCGGAAGGAGGAAAAGAATATGCTGTATCCTGTTAAGGTCTTCAGCACAAGAGGTTCCGATATTTTGGCGGAAGAAGTCTGCAGGGCTCTGCAAGCCCGTTTGCCTCAAGAACTGCAGGTGGACGGTTGTCTGAAACTGGGCAGAAGCGAAGTTGTCCGCTTCAGCAATGAAAATCTCCAGGTGAAAGTGGAGAATGTCCGGGACCATTTTGTGGTGGTGATCCATACCCAAGTGCCGCCGGTTAACGAAAGGTTGATGGAACTTTTTGCGTTGCTCGACGCCCTGAAAGGCGCGAGACCCGCCGACATCCTGGTTGTTTTCCCTTATTATCCCTACGCCAGGTCCGATAAAAAGAATCAGCCCCGCATTTCCACCATGGCCTATCGCCTGGCTCACATCCTAAATCACTCTTTCGGCATTGAGCAGGTTCTGCTGCTTGACCCGCACGACGACCATATCAAGCATTACTTTGATCCGGTGGCCGACGAGATAACGAGTATCTATCTTTTGCTTGATTATCTGGAGAAAAACGTCTTTACTTTCCAGCCGAAAGAAGAAAGCGTGCTCGTTTTTCCCGATGAGGGAGCGAGCAAGCGCTACAGCGGTTTTGCCAGGCTTTTGCGCATTCCCACGGCCTACATTGATAAGGGTCGGCGCGATGATCACGAAGAGCCGGAGGTTAAGGGTATTATCGGCGACATCAAAGATAAGTTTTGCCTGATGATTGATGACGAAATTCTGACCGGCAAAACCGCCATCGGCGATGCCAATTACATTTTGAAAGAAGGCGGTCAATCGGTTTGGATGCTGGCTCCTCATGCTGTCTTTGCCGATAAAAAAATGGCCAAAATCGACTTGATTCAGAAGCTGGCGCATTCGCCAATTGATAAGTTTATTGTTACGAACAGCATCCCGAGCACCGCTCAAATGATCGTTGACAGGTCCAGGTTTGTCCTTCTGCCCGTGGAATCTTTGCTAGCCGAAGCCATCAAGCGGACAGTTTTGGGCCAGTCCATCAGTGAACTGTATGACCCGAAGAACGTTGATCTTTATCGTTAAAAGAAACGCAATAAAGAGCTTTAGAAATTTAATCTGAGGCTCTTTTCTTTTAATGAAATCTTTTATCCGGGGTGGAAATGTTGGAGGCGAAGCCTCGAACATTTGAGGGAATTCCTCATCCCATGGAAGCAGCTCATTATCTCGAGTGGATTGAAATTATCGTTAACGGCCAATCCTGCCGGAAATTCCTGAAACCCGGCGACAAACCCGAAGCGCTGTTTGCTTATCCTGCTTGCCCTGAGGTTTATCGAAGGGAGCCAGGTCGAGGGAAAACGGCCCAGGAAATAATAGCTCGCTCTTATTGCAACATCCACGGCTTGTGGAGGTCTTAAAAGATGGAAGAAATAAACCTTAAGGGGAAAACGATTTTGGCGATTGGCGCTCATCCGGACAACAACGACTTTGGCTTTGTTGCAACCACGGCCAATGAGGATTGGTGGTGTAGGACACATATATTTTACCTTACGGGTGTTGCAAAGGTATTGAACCACGACAAGGGCTTGACTTTTTAATCAAAATAAGCTATAATCTAATATAGTTCATAATATAAGGAGAAAGAGAAGTGAAGATAAAAAGATTCCAGATTTGGCGGAAAATCAGTTATAGGGACGTAAAGAAGTTCAGGTTCTGGTCAACGCAGATAAGGGGAGAAGGAGATGAAACGTTAGCCAAAGAATCTTCTTTGAAAGACTGGAGAAAGGTCGTTGTTCTCAAGCCGTTGGGAGACCTTAAAACCGTTTTCTCGGTGGGGTTCAGCGACAATTTCGGCAACGTTAAGGTGTCTAAGGCCAGCAGGAGAGTGGAAGAAGGACCATTTGGAATGAGGATGGGCCCGGAAGATTGCCGTTTCTTTATCGTAAGTAACAACGGTGAGGTCGGGCTGGAGTTTGCAGAACATACCACCATAGCCGACGTAACCAAATCCGAACTTGCTCTTTATTAGAAAGAGAAAAGAAGGGTGACTCAATGAAAGTCGCCCTTTTTCTTTTGACAAAACACTTCAAAAAGAGGAGAATTAAAAAGTAAAGATATTATAAATAATTAACCATTTAAACATATGATGACCACAATCTACATAGTTTTAGTCATAATCTTATTTATTATTTTAATCTCCATTAAGCAGGTCACTCAATACCAAAGAGGGCTCAGGTTTACTTTCGGCAAATACTCGGGGCTGATGGATCCCGGATGGAGATTAGTCTGGCCAATCATCCAGTTTTACAAGAAAGTTGATTTAAGGGTCAAAGCCGTGGACGTGCCCAACCAGGAAGCCATCACCAAAGACAATATTTCAGTTTCGGTCAACGCCGTGATCTATTATAAGATCAAAGAGGCCGATAAGGCGATTTTGGAAGTGGAGAATTTTTACTACGCCATCTCACAGCTGGCTCAAACGACTATGAGAAATGCCGTCGGTCAAGTTGATCTAGATGAGCTTCTTTCTGCGAGAGACAGGGTTTCAGAAAATATCAGAGCCATTATAGACAAAGCTAGCGATCCTTGGGGGATTGGAGTAATTAACGTGGAGCTGAAAGACATCACTTTGCCCGAAGAGATGAAGCGGGTCATCGGCAAGCAGGCCGAAGCCGAAAGGGAAAAGAGGGCTATTATCATCAAGGCTGAAGGAGAGGTGATTGCCGCCAGCAACATGGCCAAAGCCGCCAACACTTTATCAGAGTCCAAAGGCGCTCTCCATTTAAGAACCTTGCAGTCAATTAACGATATCAGCTCTGACCAGTCAAATACCATTGTTTTTGCCGTGCCCTTGGAAATTCTCAGGGCTTTTGAGGGATTCGGCAAGAATCCGCCCCAAGAAAAAAGTGGAGAATAAATTTGAAAAATTGGTCGAGGAAGCTCTAATAGCCCTGCCCAAGCGTATCCGGGATAAAATGGACAACGTGGCTATTGTGATTGAAAAAAGGCCCACGAGGAGCCAGTTTTTGGGCCTTTATCAGGGAGTTCCTCAAAACGTTTGGGGTAGTTCCCTCAAATGTTGGAGGCCGGGCCTCCAACATTTGAGGGGTTGATTTTTCTTGACGATTAGCTAAACTTACCAAGTACGTTGAAAGGAGGTTATTATGGACGGACCAAAGATTTTGGAAGTAATTGGCATATACCGGCAGCATTTTACGGAAAAGGGGATACCGGCCGCAGATTTTCCCCATATTGGCCGGCCTAACTCTAAGCACGGAATTCTGGCTCACTGTCACGGTATGCTGGCCAAGATGGAAGTCTTCGTCAAAGAAGGGCGGATAGACAAGGCGTTCCGGTGGCTCGGCTTCGTTCAGGGGTGTCTGTGGTCAACGGGCCAGTATTCTTTGGAGGAGCTTAAAAACCACAATCGTTCCGTAGAGTAAGCACATTAAAACTTCGCGCTAAAATTTAAAAGCGGTGCTAATCCCACCGCTTTTCTTTTGACAAAACAGTCTTAAAAGAGGAGAATTAAGATAGATTTATGAGAAACATCGTCAAGATTTACTCTGGGTCAGTTTCGCCGCAGTTTTGAACTTTGCCTTGTGGCGGTTAAATTTGTAAATTCTTGCGCGATTCTTGCGCGATTCTTGCGCGATCATAAAATAGGCGTTATAATATAAGTATGTTTAATCCAAAATACAAACTTACCAATTCGATCGTTCAAATGCTAACAGATATCGCTGAATCGAAAGCGATTATTGAACGTGCTAAAATTTTGCCTCAACATGAATTAAAGCTGAGACGTCAGGCTTTGATAAGAATGACACATAGCTCCACGGCCATAGAGGGTAACAGATTAAACGTTAACGAGGTAGGATTATTATTGGCGCAAAAGAAAATAGACGCACCACAAAGAGACATTTATGAGGTGCAAAATTATCTTAAGGCTCTAAAATATATAGAAAAAATCGTTAAGTCAAAACAACCGATTACCGAGAAAGTTTTACTTAATATCCACAAGTTAGTAACGGACAAAACTCTTCCCGAAGAACAATGCGGCCGATATAGAAAAACCGCTATTTTTGTAGTAAGGCAACGTCAGGGATTTCCAGACGAAATTGTTTATACTGGTCCAGATGCGAAAAGGGTGCCGGAACTTTGCAGGAATCTTCTTGACTGGATAACTGAAAGCGAAAAGAAAGAAATCAATCCGATAATTGTGGCCGGGATTGTCCACCAGGAAATAGCCGCTATTCATCCGTTTAGTGACGGCAATGGCCGAACTGCCAGAGCCTTGGCGACCTTAATGCTTTATAGGCTTGGTTATGATTTCCGTCGCCTTTTTGCGTTAGAGGATTATTACAATCACGATAGGCAAGCCTATTATAAGGCGATTGACATCGGAGATAATTATGAGAAAAGAAGAACCGATTTTACTCCTTGGTTGGAATATTTTGCCAAAGGGTTCAAAGAAGAAATCAATAACGTAAGAAGCACGGTCGCCGCTCTTTCCGGCAGAAAGATAAATAAAAACATTAAGTCTCAGATTTTTTTAAGCAAAGACCAGATGGAAATTTTAGATCTTATTGGCCAGATCGAAAAAATAGCCGTAAAAGACGTTATGGATATATTAAAATGTCCTAGAAGAACAGCCCAGTTTCATCTGCAAAAACTTAAAAAGCTGGGAATGTTAAAACAGATCGGGAAAGGTCCGTCTTCGGCTTATGTAGCGAAACAATTAACTATAAAAACATGACGCAACTTAAACAAATTTACAAATGCAGCGTTTGCGGCAATATCGTGGAAGTTATCCATGCGTCCGGGGGCGAGCTGGTATGCTGCGGCAAGCCCATGGAATTGCTGGTCGAAAAAACTCAAGAGTTGGGTTTCGAAAAGCATGTGCCCGTCATTGAAAGAACCGAGCAGGGGATTTTAGTCAAAGTGGGTTCTATGCCTCATCCCATGGAAGAGACTCATTATATCGAATGGATTGAGATTATTGCCGATGGCCAATCCTGCCGGAAGTTCTTGAAACCCGGCGACAAACCCGAGGCGTTGTTTGAAATATCGGCCAAAGAAGTCGTGGTCCGAGAATATTGCAACATCCACGGCTTATGGAAGGATTAAAT